>ENA-UOOK01003712-UOOK01003712.1-fermentation-metagenome-genome-assembly--contig:-NODE-3712-length-17060-cov-12.823052_pt1 | contig 17060 bp, 13 predicted proteins | sample MGYA00245777_ERZ724023 | MGnify/ENA primary metagenome ERZ724023 (study PRJEB28704, sample SAMN03018312) | fermentation metagenome | biome: anthropogenic terrestrial biome; feature: soil...
ATTTCTCCTCCATTATTGCTCTCCGAACATTGTCCCAAACTCGGAGCCAAGAAGGATGAGGGAGCACGAAAGTGCTCCTTTTTCTAATAAAAAACGATTAATTTTGCTATAATTTTAGATACTTATGGCATTTAACGAAAACACAAGAGTAAAAATTCCGGTGATATTATATAGTGATACAGATTGCGGGGTAGATGTGATAGAATTAAGGTATTAATAAAGTAATTTATATAAAAATATGAATTTTAATCCATATAAGAAAAAGGAAAGTCTCATTAATAGTGCTGAAAATAAAAAGCAAATACAAATAAAAGAAGTTTTATCTTTAATTAAAGAATTAGCTCACGATTCAATTTTCGAACATGATGGTAGGAAAAATTATCATGTAGATGGAACTCAGTCGGTAAATCTTTTAGATAAAATATCTCGTCCATTGTTAGGGTTAAGCGGTCCTGACAGCATAGATAAAGCGCGTTTAGAATTATCAGATATATTACATAAGGTTTTAAATAAAGCAGAGGAAGTAAAAAGTGGAGATGTAGAAAAGATTAAAAAAGTTATAGATTTATTAGACGATCCGGAAATGTTTACTAATTCTGAAGTTACAAATAAAGTGGCTGATGAAATTGGTTTGTTTGATTATAAGCCTCAAGTTGTTATCGGTAGAGATAATGAGAAGAGTAAAATAATTGAAAAGCAAGATTATTGGGGAAAACCCGATCCGTCTTTAAATTAATTATTTAGAATAATTAATCGAACATCCTCCCGGGTGCGGTGCCATTTTGGTGGTAAGAGTTTTTTGAAGAGAAATTTACAGAGTAAGTAGTGCTTGAGAGTTTCAGAAACAAAGAGTTGATTTAAAAAATAAAAAATTATTAATATGCGAGTCTGGGATATTCATCCAAAAGATTTATGCCGTAAACATTTGCTCGCTGAGCACAGAGAGCTTCATGGTCTTTGGAATATTTTAACCAAGCATAAAGGAGAGGGAGGTTATTCAAGACATCCAGAAACTTTACGTTGGGTTGGCAAGCAAAAGGCTCTCTATTTGCGACATGAGGCGCTTGTAAAAGAATTCTCCCGTCGCGGATACAGACATCACACACCATTAGATAAGAAGTTTGCTATTGGTGTCGGTAGTCAACGAGTGTTTATTAATACCGTGAGTGAACAAAAAATAATTTTGAAACAAAAGGCGTGCGAATGCTTGTTGCATAAAAAAGAAAAACGGTGATCTCCATCGTTTTTCTTTTTGTTTTTTTATTTCTAATATTATTTCAAAGTATATCCTCCATCAACTACCAAGACTTGTCCTGTGATGTAATCAGATTTGTCTGAAGCTAAAAAGATTACTGCGTTAGCAATGTCTTCCGGATTCCCGATACGATTAGCAGGTATAGTAGTTAAGATTTGATTTTGAGAGTCTTCATTATCATCAAAAGCTCCTGGTGTTCTAATTGCTCCTGGAGCTACCGCGTTTACATTTATTTTTTTCTTCGCCAATTCTAAAGCTAAGGCTCTTACAAAACTATTTACCCCTCCCTTGGATGCGCAATAATGAGTTAGTTTTTCGAAACCAACTAAAGAAGCTATAGATGAAACAGAGACAATTTTACTGCCTTCAGACATAACTTTAGCGGAAGCTTTTGAGGTTAAAAAGACACTTTTTAAATTTATGTCCAAAACTTTATCCCAGTCAGACTCTTCCATTTCCAAGAAAGATTTATAAGGAAATATTCCAGCGTTATTAACCAAAATGTTTAACTCTCCAAAATGTTCTAAGGTTTTATTTATTAAAGCATCTACCTCTTCTTTATTAGAAACATCACATTTTATAGCTATAGCATTTTTACCCGAAGGATCAATTTCTAAAGCTACCTTTTCAGCATTTTCCTGGTTTAAATCAGAGACCACAATCTTTGCTCCTTCTTTAAACATTTCTTTAGCTATGCTTTCGCCAATACCTTGACCTGCTCCTGTTATAATTGTTACCTTATCTTTTAAATCCATATATTTTTATTTTTAAATCACTTTAATATTATTTATATTTGTGAATATTATAGCATTTAATTCGTTTAAAATTCTAAATTTTTAAGTATATATTTTAATTCTCCGATAACAATCTTTCTAGAAAAATGAAATTTTTCTAGATTTACTTTTTTATTTTAAATGTGTTATATTGAAAATCCTTGTTCTTTTACTCATTTAGTCATAGCTACCAAGCACAACAAATGCGAATTAATTGCTAAATCCTTTTTGTTTCTTTTTTTTTGAAAGGGATAGAAAGGGTTTAACAATTAAAAAGTTTATGTATGATAGTTAAAACTAAAACTAAAAAACAGAATCCATTTAGGATTCAAAAGATGTCACAAGAGACAGGTCTTGCTGTTCAGGAGATAATGCGAATTTTATCTACCAAGAATGGTGGGCTAGGGGCGAAAGTTTCGGGAAAAAAAATTACACATCAGAGCTTACAAGAAGCTAAAAATTTTTGCGAAACTTTCTCTTTAGAAAACAAAGGGACGAAGGAGGAGTATGCAGAGTATGTTAAAGCTCTGGAAGACTGGGAACATTTTGCACTTATTAAGGTGGAAAAAGCTTGCACTAAATCAATTATGATTGAAGTTCTCGAATTGTGTCCAAAAGATGGTGAAGCAGAAAGGAGGCTGGTCAAAAAATTGGCCTTCAATTATGGCTTTAATGGCGTCTTAGAAAATATAAACTAAGATCGCAAAACAAAACCCGCCAAAAGCGGGTTTTTATTTTTTATCTGGTTTTCCGTATGATAAAATTTAAGAGTAGTCAAAACAATTTTATTACATGAAAATAAAAAATATTTTGTTCTTACTTTTAGTAATTTTTTCTTTATTAATTTTTAACAAAAGTTTCGCGTTGGAGATTGTAAGCATTAATAATTTTGCTGATAATAACAAAGATAGGTGGATAGAAGTGTTTAACAATGGTGATGATATTGCTGATTTCACTGCCGGTTCTTATAAAATAGTTGACTCAAAAGATATTACTAAGCACGGAATTAATACTCTCTTAGGAGATAAGTTTTTTTCATCTAATACAAATGTTTTTATATCTCCATCAACATCGACTCCTGTTGGTGTCGAAAAAGTTTTTAGAAGCCCTTATACTTTAGATAAAGATAATGGGTATATATTAATAGTAAATTTTGACGGCTCTGTAATCTATGCTTGTAAAAGTTATGGAAATGCAGTTTGCCCAAATGAAAATACAAATTCAACAACCCCGCCAGACACTTCCACATCTTCAGATTCTACTTCTACTACAACAGAAAAAATAGTTTATGTTTATGTGCCAGCAAATAATCAGGAAAAATATGGAGACATTCAGGTTTTGTTACCGGAAGAGAAGATTGTTCCAGCTTTAGCTGAAACCGAATATACGGTTAAAGTGACAGATTCTCAGAAGAAACTCGTGACAGATTTAGATTTTCATTGGAGCTTTGGGGATGGGGGAGAGAAGATTGGGAAAGATGTTTTTTATACTTATATTTATCCTGGAGAATATACTTTGATAGTTTCAGCAGATGGTTTTACGGGTGGAGCGAAAGCTAGAATGACTGTGAAAGTTATAGTTCCAGAAATTTCAATTTCAGAAATAGGGTCTGAAAATAAAAATAATTTTATAACTTTTAAAAATAATACTGAATTTGATTTGTTTTTATCAAACTTTTATCTAGATTTGGACGGCAAGCTTTATAAGCTTCCAAAAAATTTAATGATAGCTAAAAATAAAAGTGTAAAACTTTCTGGCGAAGCGCTTGGTTTTAAATTACCGGCAAACAATATTTCTTTATTGTATCCAAACAAAAATGTTCTCACAACTTTTGAAAAAATAAACACTCTTTCTAGCTCCACTATTATGGTGGCTACAAATTCTAAACTAAACTCTTCAGTGCAAGAATTGGAAAATGTGATAAGTGAAAAAAACATCGAAAATACTTCATCTAAAAAAGTTGTAAGAAACAATCAAAATTTTTCTATTGAAAAACAAGAAATTTCTAGTTTGAATGAAAAAATTGAAACTATTTATTTAAGAAGACTTGTTTGGAATTCCCGGGAAAAAGATTTAGAATTATTTAAAACCCAAAGTAAATTAGAAGTCTCTCAAAAAGAGTTCGGGGGTGTGGATACCAGGATCGTGGATTGGATCAAAAATCTGATATACTAGTACTATAAAAGAGATAATTATTATTGAATATGAAATTAAGGAAAATATTTTTAAATCTCTTAGTCTTTTCGATTTTAATCGGTGGTTTTGTTTTTGCTTATTTCAATACCAAAAAGCCCGCAGAAGCTAATACAGCATTAAGCTATTGTATATTAAAAGTATCTTCAACCACTCCTAATCATATTAAAATATTTAACTCTACCGCAACCGGAACTGAAAAATATATTTATATAGATCCGGATAGATATTTTGTCATAGACAATAAATATATTTGCCCACAAAACTATCAAGCTTTTCCCGGAGATTTCAATTTGAATTTATTGAAATATGCAAGTACAACAGAAATTGTTCTTCCTGGCGGAGATTCTTATGACCCGAACAATTCTACTTCAACTCCTCCTTATGATTATGATGGTATTTATTATGTAGATAATGATTTGCAAGCTCTTTACGATTCTATTATTTACGGCACCCCAAACTACAACGATCCAAATTATTACAACAGTCCTTATTATAACGATCCAAATTATTACAACAGTCCTTATTATAACGATCCAAATTATAATAACCCAAACTATAACACTCCAAATTACAGCGACCCAAATTATTACAATAATCCAAATTATAATAATCCAAACTACAACAGTAATCAAAATCTAAATAATCCATATTACAACAGTCCAAATTATACAGGCGACATCTCTGGAAGCACTCTCAACTATCAAAGCTTATATCTAAGTTCTTCTTTTTGGGATAATTTGATTAAAAATGATCCTTCTTTTACTAATGGTAGATTTGTTATTTTAGATGCTCTTGATTATCCTTATTGTGTAAATCTTACTAGAAATTTTGGCTATGGCTCTAGAGATGGGGATACTGGCAGAGAAGTTTCGGCTTTACAAGGCTATCTATACAGTCGAGGGTATATGGATGTGGAGCCTACAGGATATTTTGGAAATATTACAGCTATTTCTTTAGGTAAATTTCAATTTAGAAATCAAATCACCGTGACAGGAAGTGTGAATCAAGAGGTCAGAGATATTATGAAAGATCTCACTTGTATTAAGATTCCAAATATTTCTTATAAAGACAAACCTTTATCTCCATCTCCTTATGTAGCACCTTCTACTCCATCAACTATAAACAAACCACCAGTTACCAAACCTCCAGTTGTCACACCTCCAAAAGATACTGTCACAATACCTCCAACAGAAGATGACAAAGTTAAACCTGATTCTGGTATAAGTACTTTATCTTCGACAGAAGGTAATATGTATCTTTCTCAAAGAAATAATTTATACTTTATGTATAAAACTAAAGCTCCTAAGCCATTTATTTGTATTGATTTAAATAATACTGATTGCAGTATTCCAGCAAATTATGGGCCAATAATTGAAGGAGTTCTTAGAGGTTATTATGAAGTGGTTGATCTTTCTGGTAATTGGGCTTTCACTTTATATAATGGTAATGTCTGGGGAGAGATTGGAGACAAAACAAAAATTTATCTAAAAGATTCTGCTCAAGCAAATACAGTTTCGGTTTATACGGTAAATGTCTTAAATTAGCTTCTCTTTTCTTTTGATTTTTGTTAAATTATTGGAATGGAAAATATTTTTAAGAAGGTTCGTACAGAAAAAGATTTAAATAATTTAAAGCGTTTAATTACAAAGACCCCAGAGCTTTATCGGGAAATTTTAGAAGTTAGAAAAGAGTTGGATAAAAAAGAACATTTTTTAAATACAAAAACTTTAGTAAAAAAGATTTTACATATAGAAAAAAAAGCTCATGAAAGAGGAAAAACTAAAACCCCAACTAATAGTGAGCTACTTTTGATGTTTCAAAAAAGAGTAGAGGATGGTAGAGAGTCTTTGGATGAAGAAAGTAAAAAAGAAGTTGAGCAAATCTTAAAAAGGTTAAAGGTGCGAAGCAATTCTGGGGTGACGGTGGTTTCTCTTTTGACTAAACCATACCCTTGTCCAGGAAGATGTATTTATTGTCCAACTGAAGCTAGAATGCCAAAATCTTATCTCTCCAAAGAGCCGGCAGCCGCTAGGGCTTTGGCTAATAATTTTGATCCTTACAAACAAATGATTTCTCGTTTGAAGGCTTTAGAGATAAATGGACACCCTATAAACAAATTAGAAGTAATCATTATAGGAGGGACTTTTGATTATTATAAAAAAGAATATCAAGAGTGGTTTGTGAAAGAAATTTTTCGTGCAGCAAATGAATATAAAAAAGAAAGAGATAAAATTTCTTCTTCAAAATCTTTATCTCTTGTAGAATTGCAAAAAGAAAATGAGACAGCTGAATGCAGAATTATTGGGCTTTCTACAGAAACTAGGCCAGACTATATTAATTTTGAAACTTTAAATTGGCTTCGTTATTTAGGGGTGACAAAAATAGAAATCGGAGTACAGCATTTAAATCAGAATGTTTTAGATTTCAATAAAAGAGAGATGACTAGAGAGAATATTGCTCAAGCTACCGAAATGATGCGTAGCGTTGGATTTAAATTTGTCTATCACATGATGCCAAATCTCCCAAAATCCAATCCAGAAATGGATGTTCAAATGTTTGGAGACTTGTATAATTCTAAAGATTTTCATCCTGACATGCTGAAGATTTATCCTTGTGTAATTTTAAAAACTAGTTTGCTTTATAAAATGTTTACTAAAAAAGAGTATAAAAACGAAGTGGGGGAGATGAGTGGATTTGACTATGAACCTTATAGTGACGAGACTCTTATAAAAGTTTTGACCGACGCAGAAAGAGAGATTAAAAATTATACTAGGGTGCTTCGCATGATTCGTGATATTCCAGCAACTTACATTTTAGCTTCTAGTAAAAAATCAAATATGCGAGAACTGGTTGATGAATATCAAAAAAAAGTTGGTTTTATTCAGAAAGATATTCGAGCTAGAGAAATTCGAGATAGTGAAGTGGATGACAAAGATTTTAATTTGCGAATAACAGAGTATGAGACAAATTTTGGCAAAGAATTCTTTTTAGAATATATTAATGAAAAAGAAAATGATAAGTTGGCAGGTTTTTGTCGCTTAAGATTACAAAATGATCATTTTGATAAAGAGCTTTCTAAATATGAAAATCTTAAAGTATTAATTGATAAAACGGCTCTTATTCGAGAATTGCATGTTTATGGCACGGTTAAAAGATTTGGAGAAGAGGGGAATCAATCTCAACATATTGGTTTTGGAAAAAGATTGATGGCAGAAGCGGAAAAGATTGCTAAAGAAAACAATTACAAAAAGATGGCAGTAATTTCTGGTATTGGTGTTCGAGAGTATTATAAAAAACTCGGATATTATTTAGAGGGGAGTTATATGATTAAGAGTTTAGAATAATATTATTCCATTTTTCTTGAAAAGAGGAAGTGTTTTAGAGCTGTTTAATGTGTTATAATCTTTAAATTATTAAACAATAAGGTTTAAGTGATATTAATTTATGATTACAAATAGAACTAAGTTTTTGAAAGGGGTTATGTACGCTTGTTTGGTGATAATTCCATTTCTAGCATTTTATGTTTCTGGGTTTGGATTTGGAACAGAATGGAATTCTATGCTCTTTCCATATATTACTGGAAAGAACTTTGCTTTTAGAATATTAGTAGAAATTGCGGCAGCAGCTTGGATAATGTTAATGATTTTAGATAAAAATTTCAGACCTAAAAGATCAGCTCTGCTTTGGATTTATGGTATTTTTGTGTTAATTCTTCTTTTGGCTGATATATTTTCAGTGAATCCTACACGTTCTTTCTTTTCAAATTTTGAAAGAATGGAAGGTTTTATTTCTCACGCACATCTTTTCTTGTATTTCTTAATGCTCATAACTTTATTTAAAGATAAGGTGGGTTGGGCAAAATATAAATTTGTTTTATTCTTATCAAATATTCCAGTCTTACTTTTGGCTTTACTTCAATTGTTGGGATTGCCAAATTTTGCACCAATGAAATTGTTTCCTGCTTTACGAGATGCCATCGGGAACAGATTTGCTCCATCACAAGGTGGAATACAGCTAGATGCTTCTTTGGGTAATTCGACTTATTTGGCAATTTATGCAGTCTTTTTCATTTTCTTATTTACTTTAGCTTATATTGAAAATAAAAAAGATAAAGTTAAGAATAGCTGGATTTATCTTTTGATGGCAGGTTTAAATCTTATTGTTCTCTTTTATACTCAAACTCGTGGAGCTCAAGTAGGTTTTGCTGTTGGAGTTTTTGTGTCAGCTTTAATTATTTTTATCGGAAGTGGAAAATTTAAAGATCTCAAAAATAAAAGAAAAATTTCTTTGGGTATTGTGTCAGTAGTTGTTTTAAGTTATATAGGACTAGTGTCTTTTGGAAACTCTTCTTTTATTCAAAATTCCAGCACTTTAAATAGATTGTCAAAAATCTCCACCTTTGCTAATCCTGTGACTTTAGCGTCTACCGCCGTTGAACTTAAAGCTGAACTTTATAATCCGAATTCAACTTACGAAAGTCTTTTAGAAATCTCTGGAGACGGTACCTTTACTTCTCGTTTAATAAATATAAAAATGTCTCTAGATGGATTTAAGGAGAAGCCAATTTTAGGGTGGGGGCAAGATAATTATTTCTATGTTTTCTCAAAATATAATGATGCTCGAATGTATGCTCAAGAACCATGGTTTGATAGATCGCACAATGTATTCATGGATTGGCTTATTGCAGCCGGAATTTTAGGGTTAATGGCTTATCTCGCTTTATATGTCGGAGCAATTTATATGATGTGGTTTGGTAAAGGGGGGAAAGCTCATCAAAGCTCATTTGATTTTATTGAAAAATCTCTGCTCACTGGTTTGCTAATAGCCTACTTCATTCACAACGTCTTTGTGTTTGATAATCTGATTTCTTATTTACTATTCTTTATAGTTTTAGCTTTCATCGCTTCCAAATATGGAAAAAGAGAAGAGATAAAACAGATAGAAAAGTTTGCGAGTTCTAAAGCTAGAAATAAAATGATTCTTTACGGTCCGTTTGTTTTGTTAGCTCTATTTGCTAGTTTGTATCTTTTAAATGTAAGATATTATCAAGCTAATAGAAATATTATTCGCGGACTATCTCCAAAAATGGTAGAAAATGAAGATCCTGTTGACACTCTCGGAAGAAGTTTAGCTTCTTTCAAAAAAGCTATGGCAACTGGAGGGATAGCTGAATTAGAGAGTAGAGAGCAATTGACTCAAACAGCTTTAGGGCTTTACAATGAAATAGCTACAGCACAAATTCCACAAACCGAAGAATATTTACCAATTTATACGTTGGTGTCTGATTATATTTCTGCCGCTAAAGATGGTTATCTAGAGTTGTTTGAGAAAAACCCAGATCCCAGAAGTGCGTCTATTTTTGCGGCTTTCTTGGGAGGAATTGGAGACAATAGTTTAGCTCTTCAATATGGAAAAATGGCTCATGATATGGCTCCTGAAAAACAAAGTATTACTATCACTTATATTAAAGAATTAATTGTAGCTGGAGAATATGAAGAAGCTAATTCTTTAGCTAAAAATATGTATGAGTCTGATAAAAGTTACGATACAGCTAAAGCTGTCTACGCTTTAACAAGTCTTTATGTAAAAGATTTTGATTTGGGTGAAGAATTGTTAATGCAAGATAGCGGGTTTATGAATATAGATCAAAGTTTTTATGAGGCTTATCGATCAGCCAATGAGACGGAGAGATTGATGTCTATTCTAAGAAAAAATCTAGAAATTCAAGCAGATGATATCAATTCCACAATTCTTCTTTCGGAAATCTATTTAGAGTTAGGTAAGAAAGTGGAAGCTATAAATATCTTAAAAGATTTAGCTATCGCTCAACCAGAATTAGCTTCTCAAATTGAAGAATATATAAAAATCATTGAATAACAGAAAGGGGTAATAGAAAATATAGATTTAAAAACACAGATATTTTAATCTGTGTTTTTGTTTTTATATATTTTCGATATTCCAGTTGCTGTTTGCTTTTAGGATTTTAGTGCTAGTTTTTTTCTTTTTATTTAAAATCTGTTGCATACCTACAAGACCTATCATAAAAGCGTTGTCTCCTGTTAAAAACTTATCTGGTAAATAAAGACTAAGATTTTCTTTCTCGGAAAATGTTAGAAAATTATTTCTAATAAAAGTATTAGCTATAACTCCACCACCAATAGCCAAACTCCGAATGTTATTTTCTTTGATGGCCTTCTCCACTTTTTTGAGCAAAATTTCTGTTACAGCATTTTCAAAATCTAAAGATATAGATTTTTTAATCTCTTCTTCAGTTTTTCCTGAAGCTTTCATTTTTTGTATGGTGTGAATCACTGCTGTTTTTAAGCCTGAAAAAGAAAAGTTTAAATCATGAGAATGGAGCATTGGTCTTGGGAGTATAAAATCTTTTTCGATTTGTAAATGGCTTTCTCTAGCCAAAGTAGCAATTTTAGAAATTTCTGGCCCTCCAGGATAAGGAAGATTTAGAGATCGAGCTACTTTATCAAAAGCTTCACCTATGGCATCGTCAACGGTTTGTCCAAGTTTTTTATATTTTCCATTTTTTTTGAAATAATTTATCTCAGTGTGTCCTCCAGAGATTAAAAGAGCTAAAACTGGATAGGAAATATTTTTTATTACAAATTCTTTTTCCGAAAAAGGGGAGACTAAAGCACTCATAATATGTCCTTCCATATGATTGACCGGGTAAACTGGAATTTTCCACAAAATTGCTAAAGCTTTAGCAAAATTTATACCTACCCAAAGTGCTGGGGCGAGACCTGGTCCAGCGGTCACTGCTATAGCTTCTAAGTCAGGTTTTTTTATTTTCGAAACCAAATCAAACAATTCTTCACAAGTCTCAACCTCTCTTTCTAAAAGTTTTTTGACTTTTTTCTTTCTACTTTCTTTTATTTTTATCTCTTTTTCTTTATATAATCCAGCTTCTTTTAAAGATTCTTTAAATATTTTAACAATATTTTTAGCATGTTCTCTTTTAGCTAAAGCAGGGAATACCCCTCCAAATTCTCGATGAATATTTATTTGCGATAATACATGATTGGATAAGACGGAAAATTTTACTTCTCCTTTTTGTTTTTTTTCAAAATCAAAAACCGCAATAGCAGTTTCATCACAACTAGTTTCTATAGCTAAAAGTTTAATTTTTTTCATAAAAAGATTATATCTTAAAAAATTAAAATAAAAAAGAATATAACAATACAACTTTCTTTGTATTGTTAAGCTCTTTTAACATGGTATTTTGACAATATATATAATAGTTGATATATAAAATATAGTAATTAAAACAATAAATAAATATTATTTTTTGACTAAAATTTTGAAAAATGAAAAAGAATGTTCTTTGTGTTTCGATTTCTCTTATTTTTCTAACTTCTTTTACGGGGGCAGTGAAAATCAATACTAATAAACAATTAGAGCCTCGTTTTGAAGAAGTCGCAGTAATTAGTTTAGAAGAATTAGAAAAGTTGGAACAAGATTCGGCAAGAAAATTAAAAGCCGAGAAAATTGATGAATTTTTCAGTAAGGGCAATATGCCCCTAGAAGGATACGGATACAAATTTGTAGAAGTCGCTGAGAAATACAATCTTCCTTATAACCTGCTTCCAGCTATTGCTACACAGGAATCTACTGGCGGCAAAAGGTGTATTAATAATAATCCTTTTGGTTGGGGTTCGGGGAAAATTAAGTTCAAAAATTTTGAAGAGTCTATCGAAGTGGTTGGAGAAAAAATGGCCAATCATAAATATTATAAGGATAAGACTATTGCTCAAAAGCTTTTTACTTACAACAAGGAAGACAAAAAATATCAAATCAAAATCTTTTCTTTTATGAAAAAGATTGATGAAATGGTTTAATAAATCTTTTAAACAAAAACCTACTATTAAGTTCGTAGGTTTTTTTATAATACTTCACAAGTAAGAAAATTTGTGGACGATAGAGGATTCGAACCTCTGACATCTACAACGTCAATGTAGCGCTCTACCAACTGAGCTAATCGTCCAGGCTTTTAGATTATAACAAATTGTAAAAAGTTTTTAAAGCAACATTCTTGCATGTTATAATCTTTATATATGTCAAAAAAAGAAGAGAAAATAATTTTGATTTCTGGCGGCACTGACGGACTTGGTTTAGCTACCGCCAAAAAACTTTCCAAAGACCATACTGTTATAGTTTTATCTCCAACCAAAAGTAAATGTGAAGCTGCTGTTAAATATGAAGGAGTAGACGATTTTGTGGTTGCAGATATTACTAAAAACAAAGAAGTAGAAAAGGCAGTAAAAGATGTCATTAAAAGATATGGGAGAATTGACGTTTTAATTAATAGTGCAGGCATTTGGTTAGAGGGAAATCTGGAAAATAATGAAGCAGAAAGAATACAAAAAGTTCTAGAAGTAAACACTTTAGGTACAATTCTTTTGACTCAAAAAGTTTTACCCTATATGAAGGAGTTGGCTTCGGGGAGGATTATTAATATAATTTCTCAAGCAGGAGTGATTCCCAAAGGAGGAAGGTCGGTGTATAGGGCAAGTAAATATGCGGTAAAAGGTTTTACCGATTCTCTTTTGTTGGAGGTAGCGCCTTTTAATGTTTCTGTTTGTGGTTTTTATCCTGACAAAATGAATACCAATTTTTTTAAAAAAGGTGGTACAGATATTAAAACCAATGATTATATAGATACTTCCGAGGCTGTTAAATGTATAGAGTTTATGGTGGACGCGCCTATGGATTTAAATTTTCCAGAATTTGGTATTAAAAAAATTAATCAATATTTATAATCTTTTTTACTTAAACTAAAGAATAAATTCTAAAAATTCTTCAAAAATTATTTATAGCCAAAGCCTAGTTTTTATGTTAAAATGGCTTTATTGTTTAACTAAATTAGTTTAATTCAGAAAAAGAATATACAAATTATTAAAATTATATGCCGTTTTTAAAGAACCTTTTTAAATCTGAAGATGAAAAATTGATTCAGAAATTAAATCCTATAGTAGAGAAAGTTCTAGCTCAAGAAATGAAAATGAAAGAGCTTACTGACGAAGATTTAAAAAATACTAGCCTCGAATTAAAAAAACTTATCCAGACTGGAATCAAAGAAAAAGAAGATGAGCTGGAGAAGAAAAATCTTTCTGCGGAGGATTTTAAAAGACAAAGTCAAAAAATTGTTCAAGATATTTTGGACGAAAATATTGTTTTAGCTTTTGCTCTAGTTCGTGAAGCGGCACGCAGAACTTTAAGCATGATGCATTATCCTGTGCAAATTGTAGGTGGAATTATTATGCATAAAGGCTATATTGCTGAAATGAGAACTGGAGAGGGTAAGACTTTGGTAGCAACTCTCCCGGCTTATTTAAACGCGCTTTCTGGGAAGGGTGTGCATATCGTGACAGTTAACGATTATCTTTCTAAAAGAGATGCGGTTTGGATGGGTAGAATTTATGACTTTTTGGGATTAACTGTAGGAGTCTTGAATCATCAAGTTTCTTTTCTTTTTGATAGATATTCTATTCAAAAGATTAGTGGAATGAAAGCTGAAAATACCGATGAAGACATTGAAGAGACTGGAAGTTTTAAGATTGAAAATGAATATCTAAAAATAGTTTCCAGAAAAGAAGCCTATGAGGCAGATATTACTTATGGAACAAATAATGAATTTGGTTTTGATTATTTGAGAGACAATCTAGTTTACAACTCAGAAGAGTTAGTGCAAAGAGAACATAATTTTTCTATTGTGGACGAAGTGGATTCAATTTTAATTGACGAATCTAGGACTCCGCTTATTATTTCTTCCGAAGCTCAAGAATCGGATGAGCTTTATAAGAGATTTGCTCGTTTTGCGGATAAATTGATAGAAGGAGAAGATTTTGAAAAAGATGAAAAACAGAGAGCCATATCTTTGAAACCAAGCGGGATTGAAAAAGCTGAAAAAGAATTTAATTTAGTCAACTTTTACGCTTCTGAAAATATAAAATTAGTTCACCACTTAGAAACTGCTGTAAAAGCTAAAGCTTTGTTTATTAGAGAAAAACAATATGTGGTTAGAGACACACAAAAAGAAGACGGGCGCACTCAAAAAGAAGTGATGATTGTCGACGAGTTTACTGGACGTATGCAACCAGGAAGAAGGTGGAGTGATGGACTTCATCAAGCTATTGAAGCCAAAGAAAATGTGCCTATTCAAAAAGAATCTCGCACCGTAGCCTCTATTACTTTTCAAAATTATTTTAGATTTTACAAAAAACTTTCCGGAATGTCTGGTACAGCCAAGACTAGTGAAGAAGAGTTTTTTAAAGTTTATGGTTTACCGGTAGCCACTATTCCAACCAATAAGCCTTCAATGCGTGACGATAAGGCAGATTTAATTTTCCAAACAGAAAAAGGAAAACTCAAAGCTTTAGCTAGATTAGTAAAAGAACTTTTTGAAAAGGGGCAACCGGTGCTTATAGGTACAATTTCTATTGAAAAAAATGAACTCGTTTCTAAGTATTTGGAAAGAGAAAATATCCCTCACTCTATTTTAAATGCAAAAAATCACGAAAAAGAAGGAGAAATTATTGCGGCGGCTGGTAGAAAACATGCGGTGACTATTGCTACCAACATGGCCGGTCGTGGAGTGGATATTAAGCTTGGAGGAGCTAATCCTACTCAAGCTGAAAAAGACGAAATTAATACTCTAGGAGGTCTTTTTGTGATTGGTACAGAAAGACATGAAGCAAGAAGAATCGACAATCAGCTTCGTGGACGTTCAGGTCGTCAAGGAGATAATGGAGAGACTCAATTTTTAGTTTCTTTGGAAGATGATTTAATGAGGGTTTTTGGTGGTGATTCTGTTAAAAATATGATGGGTAGATTTGGTTTGGCAGAAGATATGCCAATCAAATCTAAAATGGTCTCTAACGTTTTAGAGGGGGCGCAAGAGAAAATCGAAGGTTTTAACTTTGATGCGAGAAAACACACTTTGCAATATGACGATGTTTTAAATCATCAGAGACAACATATTTATGACAGAAGAAGAAAAGTCTTACTTTCAGATAGGAGAGAATTAGAAAAAGTTTTAAGTGAACTTTATGAAGTTAGGCCAGAGCTTGAAAAGTTTGTACAAGAAAGAAAAGATAAGTATGGAGAAGATCTTTTTTTTGAGGTTTTGAAGAGTATTTATTTGCAAATAGTGGATCAACATTTTATGGCTCACTTAGAACATATGGATAATATTCGTCAGTCAGTGAATCTTCGTGCTTACGGACAAAGAGATCCTTTGGTGGAGTATAAAAAAGAGGCTCTCAATACTTATAATAATATGCAATCTCAAATGAAAGAAGATTTTTATAATTTCATTACACATATCGATAATGTTATTGCTAATCTTGAAGCTCAGAAAATCATGAGAGATTCCCAAATGAAAAATCAAACTTTTGTAGACAATAAAAACAAAGATAAAACAGAAGAACAAGGCAAAGACAAAAAGAAAATTTCTCGTAATGATCTATGTCCTTGCGGGTCAGGGAAGAAAGTTAAAAAATGTGATTGCTCAGAGTATAGTTATTTAAGAAAATAAGATTAAACATTAAAAGTATGAGAGGGATTTTTAAAAAAATTATTGTCAAAATTTTAACTTGGCAGGCCTTGTTTTTGTTAAAAAGAAATAATCCAAAAATTATTGCAATTACTGGTAATCTTGGTAAAACTTCTACGAAAGATTCTATCTATGCTGCTCTTCATAAAAATTTATTAAATGAAAACGGGGAATCTTTAGTCTTAGCTAGCAAGAAAAGCATGAATAGCGATTTTGGAATTCCTCTTACTATTTTAGGAATGGAATCTGGTTGGGCAAATCCATTTCTTTGGTTTAAAATTATTCTAAATGGTTTTGTAAAAATGTTTGATAAATTTCCTTATAAATATTTAATTTTAGAGATTGGAGCTGACATGCCAGGGGATATTAAGAAAGTTTGTGAATTTATTAATCCGAACATTGTGGTTTTGACAGCTTTTGCAGAAGTTCCAGTGCATATAGAATTTTTTGATAATAAAAGAGAAAGTTTGGTTAAGGAAAAAAAATATTTAGTAGAAAACTTAAAAAATCAAGGGACTTTTATTTATAATTTAGACGATGAAGATTGTGTAAAAATAGCCAAAGAAATGGAGGGGAGAGACATTTCCCAAAAATCTTTTTCTCTCAAAAATCCAGAAGCAGATATTTTTGCAAAAGATATTAAAATTGAATCAGAGAGTGTGAATAAATTTGTCACTAAAGTCACAGGTGTTTCAGGAGAAGTTTTTCTAAAGAATGATAATAAATATTCAGTAAAAATAGTAGACAATTTAGGCCAGGCAATTTTTTATTCAATTTTACCTGCTATTTTGATCGCAGAAATTTTTAATGTAGATATAGAAAAAGCTATTAAAGATATCGAAAAAAACAAAGAAACTAAAGGAAGGATGAGGCTTTTGGAAGGCATTTATAATTCAACTATTATAGATGACACTTATAACTCTTCTCCTAAAGCCTTAAAACACGGCATTGAGGTGGTTAAAAGTTTAGACATTGGAGAAGGCAAGAAGATTTTTGTCATAGGAGACATGTTGGAACTTGGAGATTTTACAAAACAAGAACATGAAAGAATTGGGGAAATGTTAGTAAATATTGCTGACATTTTAATAGTTAGTGGAGTTCGTGCAAAATTTATAGGGGAAGCTGCTATAGCTAAAGGCATGAATAAGGACAATGTTTATTTTGCTTCTAGTAGTCTGGAAGCCGGAAGAAAAGCTTTATCAGTGTTAGAAAGTGAAATAGAGAAAGATTATAAAGCTGGCCGCTCAGAAAGTGAGTTAGGGGGTGA
>ENA-UOOK01003713-UOOK01003713.1-fermentation-metagenome-genome-assembly--contig:-NODE-3713-length-17058-cov-3.018644_pt1 | contig 17058 bp, 20 predicted proteins | sample MGYA00245777_ERZ724023 | MGnify/ENA primary metagenome ERZ724023 (study PRJEB28704, sample SAMN03018312) | fermentation metagenome | biome: anthropogenic terrestrial biome; feature: soil; material...
GGATAGTAGGGAACGCCGACATGCATCTGAAAAACTATTCTCTCTACGCCCCCGATGGGAAGAACTATTTGCTCACACCTGCGTATGACTTGTTATCGACAGCCTTGGTTATGCCTCAAGATTCTGAAGAATTGGCATTGACCCTTTGTGGGAAAAAGCGGAAATTATCTCGTGAACATTTCGAAGCGGGAATGCTACAATCAGGACTGAATGCAAAAGTCTGCGATAACATCTTCTCGAAATTCATAAAGAGCGCCGACCAATGGATGGAGCTTATCAAAATCAGTTTCTTGACACAAGAGATGAAAGAGAACTATGCGCATATAATCAGCACTCACCTTGCAAAGCTGTAATTCAGGAACGATTGTTGACCCAAAATGTGAATTAACTTTGTGAAAATTCGGGGAAACAAAGTTACCGACTACATTCAAGATTGGTCAGATTGCCCAGGCTATACGATAGTTCTCCCTCAATGTGATTGTTATCCAAAGATAATTGTCTCAAAGATCTCAGTTTGTATAATGATTCCGGAATTGTACCCTCCAACTGATTATTATCAAGCATAAGATATTGTAAATTAGACAATTAGCCTATCTTGGAAGGGATATTCCCCGACAAACTGTTGGGCTGCAGAGACAGATTATTTTGAGTGAGCCAGATGTTCTCATTTTCATAGCGCATTTCTACACTATCTTTGTCATCGCCGGATGCAGCAACAAAAGTCAAATATTCAGCGGCAGAAGAGCGGATTTTAATGACATTAGTGTTTTTATCTTTTTTCATAGCTCAATCTCTTTAATTATTGCCTACAGGGAAAAACAGAATAAGAGTTTTCTCATAAAAATTGTTTTAGATTAGTTCACAAATGTAAGTAAAATCTTGTTATTCAAACATTGCATCATCAAATCTCACGAGAAATCTCCGTTCGCTATCTCAAAATATTTATTAAAACTCCACCCCATTGGGGCAAAGCTCAACTATCAATTGTTCCAGTGATTGTGATTTATTCTTTCCCATATTGTAATTCATCTTCTTTAACTTCTACAACTTCATCCTCGCTGTCCGGATAGCGTTTACGCTTGACGGTGTGTTTTATTTTGCCGATGATAAAATTGATTTCCACTGAGGTCTCTGTTTCTTCAGGGCGCAATTCGGGCAATACTATGTCGGAAAGAGCAGCTGAGAAACGACTCATCAGCGATTGCTTCTTTTCAGGATTGTTTTCTCGATTCAGTGCAACCAAATTCCGTTGGAGTTCACGTACTTCGGCATAAGTCTCTATGATCTCCAATGTGGCTTCAACAGCTCGTTTCCCTTTTAGTATAGTAGCCAGCATGTAAAGTCCTTTTTCTGTAAATGCCTTTGGTGTATAGCGTGTGCCACCATGATGAAAACTTGAGGTCAAAAATTTTGACCTCAAGTTGGCAAATTCTTGTTGGTCAAGATTTAAGATATATCCTTGTGGAAATTTTTCAGGATTGTTGCGTACTGCCTGATTAATCTCTTTTGTGGCTACTCCGTAGATTTGGGCCACGTCACAGTCAAGCAGTACAGGTTGATTGCGTATGATGACAATCTTATCTTCCACTTTTAGTGGATGATATTCTGATTGTTCTAGTGATTTCATAGTGTATTCTCCTTGTCATTAATATCAAACATTAATCTTACTCTTTTTTGATGTCTCTTGCCAGATTATTGACGAATCGGTTACCATATTTTACGTTTTGAGAAATCGCCTTTCCTATATTCCAATACAGAATAATCTGTTCTTGGTTAACACTCAGCACAGCTCTATATTGGGCGTTTCTTATCTGCTGCTTGATGTTGTTCAGTACCTCAAAATATTCATTATTGTTAATCATCATGTTCATCGTCTCCTTCTAAATCTTTAAATATTGCATCAATGGCAGTGCGAAACTCATTTTTACGAGCCGTTTTCCATATCAGGCCTTTAAATTCATTTTTTAATTGTTCGTTTGTCATTTTTTAATTCTGTTTTGCTTTTATTCAATCTTCAAAGTTAAGCAAATTTATCTCTTTGTGATTAATATGTCTTTAGCGAACATATCTCTTCGTAAAATTACATATCATTAAGTGAAATTTATTTTGTCAATGTTTTTTATTATCTTTGGATTTGGTTATTAATAATCGGATTACACTTTGTTATGAAAAAAATAATATTAACAGTTGTCATGCTGTCTGCCATATTATTCACGGCAGCAGGACAGACAACTCGGCATGAGTCGCATTTTGCACTACGTGCCAATATGCTCAGATGGGTGACACTCACTACAGACATGGGGCTTGAATGGAATATATGCAATCACTGGAGTGTGGTTGCCAACGGGTCTTGGACCTCTTGGAAATGGAAAGGCGTTGATCGCCGTTACGCATTATGGGAGGTTTCTCCCGAGGTACGTTATTATTTTTCAAACTCCGGAATAGGCTCAAAATACAATTCTGCCCGTAGTCACGGTCAACTTCCATTTTACGTCGGACTCCAATACAAACAAGGCTCTTTCAATTACAAATTGTCTCAGACAGGGAAACAGGGAGATATACTTGGAGGCGGTGTGGTATTAGGATATATGCTGCCGTTGAACAGATCTCTGAGCATTGATTTCAAATTGGGGGCAGGATGCCTTCTCGCGGACTTCGATACTTACAATACTGCCGGCTCTGTCAGGGTAAGAGACGAAAGTTATTCCAAGAGCGTATGGGGAATAACCGATTGGGGCGTTACTTTGGTATGGATACTAAAATAGAGAGGAACTGACTATGACTACTAAAATATACAGAATTATACTGTGTATAGCAATATCGACCGTCATCTTAATCACATCAGGATGCGTAAAGGATACACTATACAACACGCCTCACCCCGATCAGGCGGCTCTTGAAGTAACCACTGATTGGAGCGGCATCTCAAAAGATGCGGTTGTCCCCGGTACTTACATGATAAGGGTGGGAGAAGAGATTCAGACGGTAAGCGGAGAGAAAAATGTATTCCGGTCACTTCTCGACCCCGGACATTATAACCTGCTTATCTATAACAAGCCCAACGGAATAACAATAAGAGACATCACCGCAACCGTCAACACTCTTGTCAACGGCACTCTGGACCCCAACCCCGGTTTTCTGTTTTCAGGATATAATGAATTTGACACGCCTGTGGACGATACCCTAAAGGTCAAAATGCCCATGAATCAGCATATCCGCTCACTGAACATGGAATTAAAGCTCACTCCTGAAGATGCTCTTCGTCTTAAAAGGACAACGGCTGTTTTGTCCGGCATCGCATCATCGGTAGATCTGATTACAGGCAAGATTGTTTCAACTAAAGGCAAATTGATTATCCCGATGTTCACTCTCAATACCGAATCTTCGGGAGCGAGTGAAGTAGTACACTCCGGAGTTGTTTCAGACTATACCATGGGAAATCCTGTATTGGCAGCTTCTCTCAGAATTTTTGGGATCATGTCAGGTGAAAAACAAGAACTGACTCTGAATGTAACTTTGACGAATAATACGGTTCACACCATAAAAACCGACCTGACCGACTATCTCAAGAACTTCGGCAGCGGAGAAATTGAGCCTCTGGTGCTGGATGCCACGCTGACACTTCCTGTAGAGGCAGGAATCGAGGTGACTATCTCCGATTGGAATATCGTAAATAACGGCATCATTATTATTAACTGATTATCAGCATATTATATCATAGTTATCAATAGTGCGAATAATAATTAAAATAACATAACATGAAAATGAGTATCAAACATTCGTCAAATCTGTTGTCAGGCTCGGCACTGCTATCCGCTCTGCTGTTATTTGCCGGATGTAACAGTACAGACGGGCCGGCAACACCGCAAGAACAACGTACTGCCATTCAGGTAAGTAGCGGTATTCAAACCAAAGCATACGACAACAAATGGGAAGAGAATGACGCCATTGGTGTATTTATGCTTAATGGCAACACACTTGAACAGGAAAATAACAAATATACAACAATCGGTAGCACAGGCACTTTCAGTGCGGATGCGACCAATACTATTTATTTTCCCATAGATGGAACAAGACGTGATTTTGTGGCATACTATCCTTATCAGAGCCTTTCCCAAGGAGCGACAACGTTAACCTTATCCGTTAATGACCAGTACTCTCAAAAAAAGATCGATTTGATGGGATGCTCCAAAGTGACCGGAAAGCACAAGAACGATCCTAAAGTCAATTTTGCATTCAATCACAAGTTAGTGAAAATTGTAATGACCATTGAGCCTGAGTATCCTTCACTCACAAGGGCAGATCTTCAATCGATGAAAGTGGAAATCACAAACCAGCAGTTAAAGGGAACATACAATGTATTGAAAGGTGGCGATGTGACTGTTGATAAGGTATCCGATCCTGCCGACATCACTCTGCGAACTACCGCAGACGGTACATTTTCAGAAGGAATTATACTTCCCAATACTTCCACTGCAGGTATGCAGCTTCGCTTTACACTCAGGAACGGCATGGTCTTCACATGGATTATCAGTACTGCTCCATCGTCAAAACGCTACGAAGCCGGCAACAAATACATCTACAGCATCACTTTGAAAAGGACTGCTTTGGAAGTTACTTCAACCATAACCAATTGGGGCAGCGGGAACGGAAACGGCGAATCGGGAAGCGCCGAATAAACCATTAAACAATAACGACATGAAAGCAAATATTATATTATGTATTGCAGCTATCACACTGATAGCTGTCGGTTGCGACAAAATAGAAAATACCAATGAACGCGTAGCTGTCGAATTCAGTGCATCGCTCTCGGCAGACGTATCTCAAACCAAAGCTGTGGACTACACATGGTCGGTTAACGACTCCATTGGAATTTATATGGTGACTGCCGGACAAGCTTTTACAGGAGCCAATATAGTGGACAATAAAGCCAATATCCGTTATATAGTGGATCCAAGCCGAATCAACGGCTTCAAACCGGACGGCACACCCATATTCTATCCCATGGATAACAGCAGAGTAGATTTTTATTCATATTATCCTCAAGGTTATGTGACGTATGACCAATACCACCACTTTGTCTATCCTATCAATGTGGCTTCACAGAGCAATCAGGAAGCGCTCGACTTCATGTATTCCAATAATGTAAAAAGCAAAAACAAGATAGACAAGGGAGTTGCTCTTTCATTTGAACACAAACTCTGCAAAATAATTCTGAACGTACAGGGAGGAAGTGGTGTTTCTGCCGAAAGCTTGAGCAATCTTACCGTACAAGTAAAGGCACAGAACACTAAAAACACATTCAATCTGACCACAGGAGCTTTAAAAGATGCCGGTACACCTGCCGACATACTACTTTATAAAAAGCCGGATGTCCATGTATATGAAGCAATTTTACTGCCTGACACTGCTACGGAACGCACTTTTGAATTTAATCTGAACAATACGGTCGATGCACCCTTCAGCTGGGTAATGAACAAATCTCTCGAATCCGGCAAAAAATACATTTACAATATCACTCTTAATCGCACCGGAATTGTAGTGACGGGAAGCATCACTCCGTGGATTCCCGAAAATGGAGGAAATATCAATGTACAACGTTAAATCTTAAATACCATGAAAACATCAAAAATAATAATATCTGCAATCCTGATACTCATTGGTGTTGCAGCATGTACAAAAGAAGGGGGCCGTCAGGAAATTACATTCAGCAACGGAATGTATGCAAGTGAGATAACTCGTGCAGGAAACACTTTGCTGAACAGCTATTTCGATACAGGAGACCGGATTGGGATATTCATTAAAGAGAATGCATCCGGAACTCCCGGCACGACATATACTCAACCTCTGATTTATACCGCAGGAGCAAATGGAGCAATGAATCCTCCTTCGTCTCAATATTTTCCACAAAGTGGGAATGGGATAAGTGTATATGCCGTCTATCCCTCATCGGCAGCATCCACTGCAGCAATCACTACATTTAGCATCAATGCAAACCAGACCACGGATACCGGTTATAAAGCAAGCGACCTGATATATTGTGCAAAGCAGAATTTTACCAGAACCAGCAACACTATACCGCTCGTCTTCCGCCATCTACTCTCCAAAATTACCATTACTCTGCAGGCAGGAGATGGGATCTATACGGAAGATCTTCAAAATGCCAAAGTCGATCTTATGAACATTCTGCCAAGCACGAATTTCACTCCGGCTACGGGAGCAATTTCGGCTGCTACGGGGGCAGTCACAACTGTAAACGTAAAGGGCGCTACCACTGCATCCTTACAGAACAGTGTTATTATCATCCCTCAAACTTTGGAAAATAATTTCATAAGGGTGACCTTATCAGGTGGCTTGGAAATGAATTCAATATTCGACACACAGACAGTTACATTCGGCCCTGCTACTGCCTACTCATATAATGTGACTGTTACAAAGAGCGATATTTCTATTAAATCTTCCATCTCCGCATGGACTAATGGAGGGACCATTTCAGGTAATGCAACATTGTAATTAATATGAAACACTCAAATAAACATAATTTATATTTGCCCTGTCTGACCATTTTGGCAGTTGCATTGATATGCGTGGCATGCAGCAAAGACGACACGGCCACGCTGCCTGACGGCAAATATCCCGTCACATTAAACGCCATCGGACTGAACCCAACTCCGGTGACACGTGCCACGTCTGACGGTTCATGGACCACCGACGATGAGATAGCAATACAAGTGGGAGGCGGGTACGGTGTTAAAAAATATGTTCCCATTACTGCAGGACCCACAGTTACGCTGAATGCGGCAGTCGGGGTCACTCCGTTCTACTGGCAAAACCGCGATGACATCAATGTTTCGGCATGGTATCTCGGCACAGGATACAATGCGACTCTGCCGACTTCATGGAGCGTACAAACCGATCAAAATATCGACGAAAGCTACCAAAAGAGTGACTTCCTCTACGCAAGTGGCACTATTGATTTTGATGGTACGAAATCTCTCACTTTTTATCATCAGACGGCAAAAGTGGTGATAAACATCCGCAACTACGATGTGGTGACAGATGCAGAGAAGATTGACTCCGTCAAAATCACATCTGTTTTGGATGGGAGCATAAGTGATAATGCAACTGAACACTACCGCTTGTGTGCAGATGGAGGCACTTATCGGACTATTTCCGCCAACAAGCTCGCAAGCCCAAACACAGGAGTAGCTTTTGAAGGGGCACCGGAAACGGCTCTTGCCAGCTTTCAGGCATTGGTTATTCCGCAAACTTTAAGTATTAACACTCCTATCGAGATAAAAATAAACGGGTATGACACTTTCAGCTTCACCCCTGTCGGAGAGTGGAATGGCGGCAACGTATATACATACAATATTACAATAAAAGGCAGACAAGTCACGGTTAATACAAATACCGACATCGGCTGGATAACCGGCGGTAGCGGTACAGGCAGCGGGGAAATTTAACAATCAGATTGCAATGAAGAAATTAACTTACATATTATCAGCATTTATGATACTGACGGCATGTCAGAAAGAAAACGGTGTCAATCTCTTACCGGAAGGAAAATATCCCTTGATTATCAGTTCCGTACAGATGATGGACGATGTGCAGACTCGTGTGTCTGAAAATACAACCAATGGCATGAGTAGTCAATGGGATGGCGGAGAAGAGATAACGGTACAGCTAAGTGGGACGATGGATGATGGTACATCATATACGGCAGAAGGAAAATATACACTGAATGACGATAAACAACCCCTTATACCAGTAATCGAAAAGGAACTTTATTGGCATTCCACAAATAATGGCATAGTTACGGCTTGGTATTCCAACGTTGCTGCCTCCGACAATACTATAACACTCGGCAGTCAGGCAGGCGGTCTGGCGTATGTACTTAAAGCACAACCGCAAAATGTTACATTCAACACTTCCACTACATTGACATTCAGCCACCAGCTCGCTAAGATAAGGGTATTGATTACCGGAACTGCAAATATTGAGAATGCTACTATTAAAGTAAAAGGACATACACAGGGAACTATCAATTGTGGTACGATTACAAGGAGAGAAGATACCAAGGGTTGGATTACCATGAAAAGAAGTTCTTATAGTAATGGAACTATTTGCTACGAAGCCAATGTGATTCCATATACCGAATATATGCTTTACAAATCTGCATTTCAGGTAATTACCCAATATGGAGAGACAACGACTATAGACTTAGATGCCGGTGTTAATGTATCAGAGAAGGGGAAAATCCATACAATCACTTTGACTGTGAATAATCGTCCGTGACCATTGGCCGCACCGGTTATGTCCGCTTGCGGTAGCTTGCTATCGCCCATGTTGTAAACACGGCAAAAAATCCGAGCAAAGCATATATTTCAGGGAGCAGATCCGATAAGCGGCTCCCTTTCAGATAGATTGACCGCATGATAATGATAAAATATTTCAGAGGGTTGAATCTGGCTATCCATTGTGCCCAATCAGGCATACTCCCCACGGGAGTAAACAGACCGCTCATCAGGATCAGAATAAGAATGAAGAAAAACATCACGAACATCGCCTGTTGCATCGTGCTTGAGTAATTGGATATGATCAATCCGATATCCGACACCACAAGAATATAAATAAATGAGAGCAGATAGACTGATAAGATGTCACCGGCCGGAGCAAGTCCATATACAAAATAAGCTACGGCAAATGCAATGCTGATTACGATAATTCCTATAATCCAATATGGAATCAACTTTCCCGCGATAAACATGAGTTTGGAAATGGGAGTCACATTAATTTGTTCAATTGTTCCCACTTCTTTTTCACTCACAATGTTGAGAGACGGAAGAAATCCGCAAATAATAGTAAGGAGCATTACTATCAGGGCCGGAATCATAAACACTTTATAATCCATTCCCGGATTAAACTTAAAATAGGGCTTAATGTCTATCATTGAACTCTGTATGGTGGCACTCCTACTCTCTTGAATTGACGTTGCAAAATCGGAAACTATCGAGACAAGGTATGAACTTGCAAGACTTCCCTTGGTTCCGTCAACCGAATTGGCAGAAATCATTATGGAAGATACCCCCGTTTTGGTCAGGTTTTCCTCAAAATCGGATGGAATCTCAAGTATAACATCTGCCTTTCCGTAAGTAACACTCTCAAGGGCCTTATCGTATGAGTTCGGAAATGATGCTGGCTTAAAGTATCCCGTAGAAATGATTTTTTCAGTAAGTTGTTGAGATACAGTACTATGACTATTGTTCACAATGGCAATATTCACATTTTTGATAGTCATGGTAGCCGCCCATGGAAACAAAAGCATGGCCATCAGTGGAAAGAACATAATCAACTTAGGCATAAACGGATTACGCATCAACTGTTTGAACTCTTTTTCCAATAGGTACTTCAACATAATTATTCAAGTCTGTTTTTAAATCTTTTAAGGCTCGCCGTAATAAATACTGCTGCCATCGCCAATAATATATATACCTCTTTTGCTGCAAAAGCTATCCCCGACCCTTCAATCATAATTGTCTTTACCGCACTGATATACCACCTTGCCGGCACAAATATCGAGACAAACTGCAATATCCACGGCATATTTTCCACAGGAAACATAAGTCCGGAAAGCAACATTCCCGGCATCATCATCACCAAACCCGATGTCAACATTGCAGCTGCCTGGGTCTTCACCAGCGTTGAAATCAACATTCCCATTGACAGGGAAACAAAAATAAACAACGTTGAAATGGCGAGAAGCCATGACATACTTCCCGAAACAGGAACCCCAAGAACAAATACGGCAAGTAATATAATGGTTATCAGATTGATAAATGATATTACAAGATATGGTATCGTCTTGGAAATAATGATTGACAGCGGTTTGACCGGTGAAACTAAAAGTACCTCCATCGTTCCGTGTTCTTTCTCCCTGACGATGGCAATAGATGTCATCATTGTACATATCAACATCAGTATCAACCCCATAACGCCGGGAACAAAATTATATGCCGCCTTCATTTGCGGATTGTACAACATCTTGACCGTAGGGATGATTGTGACTGTGCCTGATGAAGTTACTGCCGCGACAGATGTTGTGCCACCGATGTCGGAAGTTGTACTTTCGGCAGCAAATTGAGAGACAGAAGCAGCGCCATTCATGTTTTGAGCTATTTTCAGCTGATAATCCATGAAAATACTTGAAGCGTAGTTGACAGCCATTGTTGCGGTATTCGGATTGCTGCCGTCAGCTATGAGCTGAACGGAAGCCTTGCCGTCATGAACTATATTCCGGCTGAAATTATTTTCAAATACAACAACCATATCTATTTTATTCTGTCTGAACAGCTCATCTATCTCACGTTGCGATGTTACCAATTTCTCCACCGAGAAATACTTATTTGCCTCAAATTGTCTTATTAAATATGATGTTACATTGTCCTGAGAAGAATCCAAAATGGCAATTTTGATATTTCTGATATCTGTCGAAATTGCAAAGCCGAACAATATAATCTGAATCACAGGCATGACAAGCAGAATGAGAAGTGTCCTTTTGTCACGCAATATGTGACAAAACTCTTTTCTTACAAATGATGCAAATTGTCTCATAATTTATTGTTATTCAGATTGTCTTGTTGATGTTTCAGCCAAAGCCGTAAAGACGCTGTCCATACTTTCGGCTTTAAATGTCTGTTTTAGTCTTCTCGGCGTATCAAGGGCATCTATCCGACCATCCACCATTATCGAAACTCTGTCGCAATACTCCGCCTCATCCATGTAGTGAGTAGTTACAAATACCGTAATACCCTTATCTGCAGCATCATATATCATCTCCCAAAATTCTCTTCTTGCCGTGGGATCCACTCCTCCTGTCGGTTCATCGAGAAATACAATCTTCGGTTCATGAAATATAGCTACTGAAAATGCAAGTTTCTGTTTCCACCCTAATGGAAGTGTCTTGACAAGTCTTTCCCTCTGCTGTGTCATGCCGAGTTTGTCAAGCAATACCTCCGTTTTTTCTCTAATTGCATCCTCTTTCAAGCCATATATACCACCGAAGAGCCTGATATTTTCCCACACTTTAAGGTCTTCATATAGAGAAAATTTCTGGCTCATGTATCCGATATTTTTACGTATCTGCCTTGCCTGAGTCCTGATATTGTATCCGGCAACAAACCCCTCTCCCGAAGTAGGTTTGCTCAAACCGCACAACATCCTCATGGCAGTGGTTTTACCTGCCCCGTTCGCCCCCAAAAAGCCGAATATCTCCCCCTTTTCCACTGAAAATGAGATATGATCCACAGCTGTAAAATCGCCAAACGACTTCGTCAATTGATCAGTCCGGATTACTATGTTGTCTCTATTTATCATATTTATTCAAATGCCTCCCACCCTCAAGGAGCATATAACAATCTTCGATTGTAGGTTCTATTCGCTTGATTTCAATATCATTATGTCCTCTTTGCGACAAATAATCCGCAATTTGAGACAAGTCGCAATAATTCACTCCCTCACTGAATATGACATGATGTGTCTCTCCGAATGAATAACAATTCTGCGCCTGATCTATTGTCCGGAGATCTTTCAGCAGACTGTGCATGTCACTGCTGCTGACCGAAATAATTTCTCTTCTGAAATTTTTCACAATATTTTCCGGGGTATCCGTCCTTAAAAACATACCTCCATCAATCAATGCTATTCTGTCACAAAGTGCCGCCTCGTCCATATATGGCGTTGAGACAAGTATGGCAATACCCTCCTCCTTCAGCCGTTTCAGCATTGCCCAGAAATCTTTTCGAGATACAGGGTCAACACCTGTAGTAGGCTCATCGAGAAACAATACTTTCGGTCTGTGAATCAGAGCACAGCAAAGAGCAAGTTTCTGTTTCATTCCTCCGGATAAAGCCCCGGCCTTTCTGCTCTTGAACGGCTTGAGATACGAATATATGTCCTTTATCATATCGTAATTCTCATTGACTGATGTATTGAACAGAGTGGCAAAGAATTTGAGATTCTCTTCCACACTAAGGTCTTGATACAGAGAGAATCGTCCCGGCATATATCCTACAATTTCACGAATTTTCACATATTCCGAAACCACATCGTACCCCTCGACAGCCGCTCTGCCCGAGTCGGGAAGTATAAGAGTGGTCAATATCCTGAAAATGGTACTCTTTCCGGCCCCGTCCGCCCCAATTATACCAAACAGCTCTCCTTGAGACACTTCAAACGAAACGCCTCTCAAAGCCCGAGTTTTATTGTAGCTTTTTTTAATATTTTCAACAGATACCGAAACCATTATTTTTCAATTTTATAGTTTATCCTCAGAATTTGACATCACCATACATTCCTATTTTGGCGTAACCGTCATTTTCTATCATTATCTTGATGCCATATACAAGATTGGCCCTTTCATCTTTGGTCTGTATGGTCTTCGGGGTAAATTCGGCCTTGTCGGAAATCCATGTTATAACTCCCTTGTACTCTCTCTGTTCCTTTTCTCCGAAATCGCAATATACTTTCACCTCCTGACCAATCTTTATCTGTGTAAGTTGAGCCGAAGTAATGTATGCGTGAAGAAACATGTTGTCGGTATCAGCCACCTTGAACAGCGGTTTGCCTGCTGCAGCCAATTCACCCTTATGAGAGTATTTAGACAGAACAGTACCATCCACAGGTGATTTGATTTTAGCTTTTTCTATCATGTCTTCAATCTGAAGCATCTGTGTTTTAAGGGCTTCTATTTCTCCCGATATGGAAGTGTTTGCATTTGATATGGCAGTTTGCTGTGCAATTATCTGTTTCCGCAAAACGGCAATGGCAGAAGTAATGTCGTCCAATTGTTTCCGATTAGCCGCGTTACCTTCAAGCAGTCTGGCAATCCTGTCTCTCTCCTGTGTCTGTTTGGACAGTTGCTCCTTGAGAGGGTCCAACTGCCTGCCTATATCCTGTATCCTCCCTTTCAAAGCTTTCATGCTTGCCTGCAATTGCTGCTCTTTCAGAGCCAGCTGTACGGTGTCTATCATTCCGTATATGGTATCCGTTTGAAGTCTGTCCCCCTCGTTTATATTCAGGAAGGTGATTTTGCCGTTCGATTCGGCTGAAACGATTATTTCTTCGGACTCAAAAGTGCCTGAAGCATCATATTTGTACTTTTCGGAAGCACATGAAACAGCGATTGCCGCAACTGCCGCAAAGAGTATAGTGTTTGATATTTTTAACATTGGTGACATATTGGATAATTTTAATATTTCAATGATTGGTTGTGATGATGTGGTAAGTATTCACCTGTAAAAGTATTAGTTATTAAGGGTGTTTTTAAGGTCGTAAATAGATTTGAGAAGCTCTATTTCGTGCTTGATTTTGTCTTGTACTGCAATCTCCTCTTTAGTTATTTCCCTTATAAGATCGGAAGTGGAAATAGTGCCGTTATCTAACTTATTTTCAGAAGATTTACGTATTTTACCACGAAGTTCTATGATTCTGGCATCGTCTTCAATAATCTTTTGAAATTTTTGAATTTCGGCATTTTGCTGTCCGGAAGAGAGATCCGAATTGAAAATAAAGGTGTCTTTCATAACTTCAATGTTCTTCAATCCTGTGTCTATACTTCTTATTTCATTTCTTCTGGTATATAGGGATGAAATATTCCATGATAGTTTTATACCCCCGATGGCATACGTGGTGAAATTTGTATCAAACATATTCAGACCGGGCCTGCCATATCCGGCTCTGACGAATAGACCGATATTTGGGAGATTTTTAGCTGTTATAAAGCTCCTTCTACTTTCAAGTTCTTTTATTCTTGCCTCAAAGAGGGCCAATTCAGGCCTTTTATTTTCAAGAAAATACTCCTGTCCTGATATAGTGTCGTCCATTGCTGATGATGGCTCGTGCTCCTTATTCGCGCTGCTTCCCGCGGATGATTGGGGCAGGTAGCCCTCCGGCCTCCGTAATTGGACATTTTTATAATCTTCTTCCCCAATCATAGCCGACAGCATCCGTGTATAAACGTTTCTAAGCGCTTCAAGGTTGTTTTTATTCTGATTGGCAGTTATCACTTCTACCTCTACAATGTCGAGATCCGATTCGTTGGCAACCCCGTTATCAATGCAGTTCTCAACTCTTTTGTATGTTGAAGCAAGCTCTGTCATCAACACGTCTAACCGTGATATTTGATTGTCTATCAATAATATACCAAAATACAGATTGTTGATTCTGTCCCGCAGTTTATACATTTCTACTTCGTATTCTTTTCTGCTCACCTCACTTTGCGCCTTGATATTGTTTCGTTTGGCACGGACAGCTCCCGAATCCCAGACAATCTGTGTCAATTCGGCAATTGCCTGATATTGATCCTTATCCAATTGTGGGAGAGTCACCCCCGGAATTCCCTGTGGAAAAGAGGTCACATCCGTCTGATATGTCGCACTTGCAGAGATTGAGAGTTGTGGAATATATGCCATTGCAGCGTTGTTCAAACTATATTTCTCGCTCTTTTCAATCAGTTCGTACTGTTTCACGAGAGGATAATGTTGTTGTGCACGTGCATAACACTCATCAATGGTCAGTTCCTTGTTCTGAGCATGCCCGACAGCGGCCGTCAATAATATTGCTCCAATCGTTATAATATTTATCAGTTGTATTTTCATCTATTTTGTATGTTTTATGTGTTTTACGGACGCAGGCTGGAAATCACCACATTGGCAATCTCCTCTTTTCTCGCCTCTATCAGTTGGCTAATGCACTCTTTATCTGTTATTCCCATCACTCCTGTAAAAATAGGCAGTGCTATGAAAAAACCGAAATTAAGGGTTGCAATATTGAACGCTATTTCAAATACTGTTGCATGCCTGATTGCTCCTGCATCTATTTCAGCGTTCAACGCATCTTCAAATTGTCGGATCGGCATCAGACTGTGAAACTTGTCTTTTATCCATTCGACTTGTTTAGGGTTGGTACTCAACTCATTGACGATAAGAAACGGAAGTTTGGGATTCTTTGCTATGATGTCAAAGTGGGTGTAAACCACGTTTCTTATTTTATCATCAAAAGTGCCCGCTTTGCTATTATTGTTGAAAATCGTTGTAGCGAACAAATCTATTTTGCTCTCAAAAATTTTCTGAAACAGCTTCTCTTTTGTCCTGAAATAGTAGTGAATCAATGCCTGGTTGCACCCGGCTTCTTTTGCAATTTCAGTAGTGCTGGTCATGGCAAATCCTTTCTCCAAAAACAACTTTTCGGCGGCCTCGAGGATTTTACCTTCCATATTCATACTGCTCTCTTCAGTCTCTTTAATCATCTTATTTAATAGGTTTGTTTAATAAACCTATTAGCAAAAGTAGGTAATAATTTTCAAACAATACGACAAAAAGTTTAAAAAAAATCCATCCGAATTTATAAAATCTTGATTATCAAGAATATAATTTCAGATGGAACTTCTCTCAAAGAGAATAATACTTTGTCTGATTAATGCTATCCTATGTTAAAAAGGACGGAACTGACCTCCGGAAGAGCTTCCTACGGTTGTTATTGTGTTGTTTGTAGTAAAGGATGTGGCTTTTGTGCCATTAGAGAACGTATGCCCGTAAGTAAGCCCGTGGAAAGTGGTTCCGCCCGTGATTGTTCCTCCTGTGTATATGGTAAATGTCTTATTTGCAGTCAAATCCGATGCGCTATATAACATCGTCATCTGCTGACTGTAATTGCGTGGAACATCAAAAGTCATAATCTATTTGGAGTCCGGATTGACTATTGTGATTAATTTGCCCAAGGTGCCGGTCGTATTGTAGATGAGAGAACACTGTCTGCATGAATTGCTTGTAGGTGTGCTTGTTGCACCGCCAACACCGATAATTATACCGCCTGTTATTGCAAAATTGTTCTGATCACAGTCAAATCCCTCTTCAGGAACGGTAGTCCCAGAACATACAATCACTCCCCCACTGATTGACAAAGTGCCGTTTGAGTCCATTCCGTCATTGTTGGAACTATAGCAATAGATTTGCCCTCCGGTAACTGCTATCGATTGTGCCGCATTTATGCAATCATCATAACATTCGGCCTCGACCACTCCATCATTGATAGTCAGAATAGCTTTACTTTCAATACCTTCACTTCCTTCCCCACCGGAACAAATTGCAATTACTCTCCCGCCGTTAATGGTAAGATTGCCTTTCGATTTCATTCCCTTGGAGGAGGAGTCAAGATTTTGATAAACATATTGCTTGCCGGATGTTTTAACGACAATAGTGCCGCTGTCGATGGTAATGGTTCCATCCACGTTGATTCCCTTGCCGGCAGAGCCTGTAGATGTCAGTGAAGCCGTTGCGTTTGAAAACACGAAATTACTGTCACATTTAATTGCTGCACAGGATGATATATCCTGATCATCTGTGTCATATTCGGCATTGCCTGTGGTTTTAATTATGATTGTGCCACCTGTAATATTGACGTTGCCATCAGTTTTAAGTCCTTTTGAAGCTGCTCCGGAAGTCTCTATCGAAAGTTGTCCTCCGTTTATGTCTATCTTTTCGTTCTCGACATCGATACCGTCTCCGACACACACTATTTTAAGGGTGCCTCCTTCTTGTACAAATGAATCGTTAGTGTGGATTCCGTCCGAAGGTGCTCCGGAAATAGAGATGTTTGTATTTTTTCTGATTCGTATATAGTCATCACTACAGATGGCATGTTTGTAATTTCCCTTGACGGTCAGAGCGCCTTTACCGCTGAAAATAAGCTGTCCTTCGCTGAAAAGGGCTCCCTTCATATCTTCACCGTCTGTCAACGCGGTATATTTTGAGGCATCGGTCAGGGTATTGGTTGTTCCGTCTGTAACTACTACAAATGTCCTCTTGCCCGATTGGTTGTTGATTGCCGCGCCTGTAGTGCTCGTGATATTTACTCCATTCAGGGTCAATTTAAATTTATTAGTACTATAGATTTTTACAGAGCCGTTTGTGGTAGTGCCCGAAAGGACGTATTCGACCTTTTTGATAGACGAATTGATTACCACGTCTGCTCCCGTTGCCGTAACCGTAACACCGTCAG
>ENA-UOOK01003714-UOOK01003714.1-fermentation-metagenome-genome-assembly--contig:-NODE-3714-length-17057-cov-15.594048_pt1 | contig 17057 bp, 18 predicted proteins | sample MGYA00245777_ERZ724023 | MGnify/ENA primary metagenome ERZ724023 (study PRJEB28704, sample SAMN03018312) | fermentation metagenome | biome: anthropogenic terrestrial biome; feature: soil...
TTCATTAATTTAGTCTTGTTTTAAATTTTCTATCACCAGCGATTGACACAGAGCCACAATAATTCCATCCTGTAAAGTTGTTGAATTAACCATTACGTCAGAATTTTTTACATTAAAATCTTTAGCAACTGATTTAATAAAGGGAACAATCTGCACAGATTGAGATTTTTGTGCATTTGTTTGGACATATTTTTCATAACGAGTTCCAACAAATAACAACAAAAATAAAAGAGCAATAATCCCTAAATCACGGTAACGGGTTGTAAAGCGATTTCGTAAATAAAGGACAGCAAAAAGTACCATTGCAATAGTGGCAATAATCATTAATATATACCAAACTGTCTTATTAGCATCTTGATTATTTTGAATGAATTTAAGCGTATAAAAAGTCATAATGTTTTTATTTTAGCATAGCAAAAAGATCGTTAGCTATAAATCTAACGATCAATTAAATATATTTTTCGATTTTAAAGATTAATTGGAGGCACCGGTTGAAGTATCTGGTTCTTCCGGCTCTTTTTTATCTTTAACTTCTTCTGCCTTAGTTGATGCACCAGTTTTAGCATCGGGGTCAGAATTACGACGATAAGTTGCTCCAGTCGTTGCATCAGGATCAACAACTAATTTTTGACCAGTGGTTTCACAGAAATATTTAACAAGCGGATACAGATCTTGAACCCATTCATAAATACCGGCATAATCACCGTTATCGTCTTCCACCCTCTTGTAATAATGCAGAACCAATTTCCTCAAATTACCATTGGGGACAGGCATATAAACATCATCATGGCCATCCTGTTTAGTACGAAGTGCATGGACAACTTTCTTTGCGTTAGGAATAACCTCACGGACATTCGGGTGAACTGATTCCATTGTGTTACCAACCTGCGCTGGCACCCGTTTTGCTTTCATTTTTTTATTAGGATCAGTTGGGCGGTTGTACCACAGGAATTGATTGTTATCGTCAACAAAAGTCATTTCGCCAATCGTATTACGAAGCATCCAATTAATTTGATTAACTGTTAACAAACCTGAATCAAGTTTGACATAGTCATCCCCCTTTGCAGCATGAGTTCTCTTTGCAGCTTTATCTAACCAATCAGGATCATTCTTCTTTAATCCTTCAACGGTATAACGAGACTTACCTTTTGCATCAAAATCTTCTTTTAAGTACTCGTCACGATTCATATTTTTTAACCATTTGGGCTCTGCCATAAGTGCATCTCCTTAATATATAAATAAAATGTTCCTGTTACTGTAATTATATCACTTAGTATTTTGCTTTTCTACACCAATTTAGCGTTTAACATACCCTGCCTGTTCTTTCCCTTTTATTTAACTATGAGATAAAATGGAAGTTAATAAGTAAGTTAAAAATTAAGGAGAAACATATGAAAACTGGTACCAAAATTATTACTTTAGACAACGGTTACCATCTCTGGACTAACACGCAAGGACACGGTGACATTCATTTATTGGCACTTCATGGTGGTCCTGGTGGTAACCATGAATACTGGGAGGACACCGCTGCACAACTTAAAAAGCAGGGTTTAAACGTCCAGGTCACAATGTATGATCAACTTGGTTCACTTTATTCCGATCAACCAGATTATTCTGATCCAAAAATTGCTAAAAAATATTTAACCTATGAATACTTTTTAGACGAAGTTGATGAAGTCCGTTCAAAACTCGGCTTAGATAACTTTTATTTAATTGGTCAAAGTTGGGGCGGTCTCTTAGTTCAAGAATATGCTGTTAAATATGGTCAACACCTTAAAGGTGCAATTATTTCTTCAATGGTTGATGAAATTGATGATTATGTAAAAGCAGTTAATCGCCGCAGACAAGAAGTGCTTCCACAAACTGAAATTGATTTTATGCATAAATGTGAGAAGGAAAACAATTACGATAACCAACGTTACCAAGATGATGTTCACATCTTAAACATTAACTTTGTTGATCGTAGACAACCTTCCAAGCTTTACCACTTAAAAGATATTGGTGGCAATGCTGTTTACAACGCATTCCAAGGTGACAACGAATTCGTTATCACTGGTAAGCTCAAGGATTGGCACTTTAGAAAGCAACTAAAGAACATTAAAGTACCTACCCTGTTGACCTTTGGTGAACATGAAACGATGCCAATTTCAACTGCTAAGATTATGCAAAAAGAGATACCAAATTCACGCTTAGTAACCACACCCGATGGTGGTCACCACCACATGGTTGATAATCCAGCAGTTTATTATAAACACCTGGCTGATTTCATTCGCCAAGTTGAAAATGGAACTTTTAAAGGTGAATAAATCATCTATAAGAAAAAGCGCCTAGCATTTTTGCTAGACGCTTTCATTTTGGCTAAAAGTTACTTATTAACGTTTTCAGCACGAGACTTATAAGCACCATCAGAAGTATTAATGATTAAGCTTTCACCTTCCTTAATAAAGTCAGGAACTTGAACAACTAAACCAGTTTCCATAGTAGCTGGCTTACCAGAACCAGTAACAGTTGCACCCTTGATACCTGGTTCAGTTTGCTTAACCTTCATTGTTACAGTTGATGGTAATTCGATCCCGATCAACTTACTATCATTAGCAAATTCCAATTGAACTTCAATATTAGGAATAAGGTATAACCTATCATTACCTAATTGATCAGCTGAAACTTCATATTGGTTATAAGTTGAAGTGTCCATAAAGGTATAAGTATCGCCTTCACCATAAAGGTATTGAGCGGTCTTCTTATCAACGTCAACCAAATCAACCTTCTCACTTGGACGCATGGTCTTGTGAACAACAGAGCCAGATTCTACGTTACGAAGATCCATCTGCATAACGGTGTTACCCTTACCTGGCTTGTGGTGGTTAGCTTTCAAGACTTTGATCAACTTACCGTCTTGACTGAAAACCATACCTTTTTTTAAATTAATTGCTTCTACCATTTTTTTCTCCCTTAAATATAAAAATTTTAATTTAATTAATCCAAAGCATTTCGTGCGCTGGAGGCAAAGCAAATTTTTTAATAAGTAATAAATAAATCATATTCATACCTTTAAGTATAACAAATTAAAAGTAACGTAGGTATATTTGATCAATTAAATGTCCATTTGTTTTATGTAAAATCAAACTGGCCCGTTGTTTAGTCGGTGCAATATATTCACGTAAGTTTACTAAATTAACCATTTGCCAAGTTTCTTCAGCTAATTTAATTGCTGCTTCGCGTGGTCCGTTAGCCATTTTATAATAAAAATTAGTAGGATTATTCTTATTTAAATCTAGTAACTTAACAAAACGCTGCATATACCATTTTTCGATTAGGTCTTCCTCTGCATCAATATAAATTGAAAAATCAAAGAAATCACTGGTAACTATTTGCCCATTTTGTGGCAGTTGGAGAGTATTAATTCCCTCAATAATCAAAATATCCGGATTCTTCACGTGACCATATTTACCAGGAACAATATCACTCAAAGCCTGAGAATAGAGCGGATAAATAATGTCATCTTTACAACTTAAAACGTCTTTTAAAAAATCGGTAAGTAACGACATGTTGTAGCTTTCAGGAAAGCCTTTACGTGATAGTAAATCACGCCGCTTTAATTCCTGATTAGAATAAATAAAACCATCAGTCGTCATCAAATGAACTTTTAAGTTCGGATAAGTACGGCTAAGCAGCAATTCTAGTAAACGGGCTGTTGTTGATTTTCCTACAGCTACAGAACCGGAAATACCGATAATAAAGGGGGCTTTTTTGATTTTTTTATGTAAAAACTCACTTTGTTTTTCTTGAGCATGCCTTTTATCTTGGTAAACCAAGTATAAGTAAGCAATTAAACTGGAATAAATTTCATGTACATCTGTTAAGTCAACCACATCACCTAAAGATTTAATTTTAGCCAATTCATTTTTGGTAATCTTAACTTTATCGTTAGGGACAAGCTTAGCCCATTGATCACGATTAAATCGTATATAATTTTTCATATTAATTGTCCTTCATTTTGTTTTCCCTTATTATAGAGTAAGGAGTGGAAATATGAAAAAAATAATTTTATTTGGTGATTCACTTTTCAACGGCTACCGCAACGGACAAGATACTGACGCCATAACAAATGGTTTACAAAAAGTGTTGGGAAATAGCGTAAAAGTGGAAAATTTATCCAAAAGTGGTGCAACCACTGTGGAAGGTTTAGATTATATTAAACAAATTGATCCCCAAGCAGACTTAGTTGTTCTAGAATACGGGACAAATGACACAGCTGCGGGCTGGGGCATTAACAGTGAACGTTATGCTAAGAATTTAGATAAAATGGTTAAAGAAATTGGCTCTAATCGAATGATTATCGTCGGCCCCTCTTATCCAGACCCTAATAATAAAGAAATTATGCAAGATTATAGCGATGAAAGTTTAGACCGCTACAATGCAATAGCCAAAGAGTGTGCACAAAAATACCACATACCTTTTATTGATCTAATCAAAGTAGGAAGAAAATTAGATAATATTTCTTCATATTATTTGGCTGACGGACAACATTTAACCGATAAAGGAAACGCAATTTTAATCAATACTGTTGCACCAGTAATTAAAGAAAAAATCGAGAAATAATTCTCGATTTTTTTTATTGCAAATTTTTATACATTAAGATATGTTGAACGCCGCCTTCATCAAAAGTATCACCTTTTACGTGGTAATTTAAATGCACATAAAATGGTTTAGCCTGTAATTGGGCATGACAATATAAATAATTTACATCCTTTTGTCGTAAAAAAGTATGCACGGCATGCATCATATCCGCACCTATATGTTGTCCACGCATTTTCTTGGCAACAGCTACCCTACCAAGCATCCATTTGCCATTTGCTTGAAAAACACGGCAGGTAGCTAATGCGTTGTTTTTGTGTTTATTCAACAAATAAACTTGGATTGCCTTTAAATCAATATCATCTAATTCCGGCAACGTAATTTTTTGCTCTGTGACAAAGGAATCGGTCCGCAATCTTTCCACACAGAAAAATTCTCGACCTGTCATTTCATCTACATGCTTAAAAGTAAAATTGAGCTTTTTACCCACAACTAATCCCCTCTTAAATAACTATTATTCTTACCAAACCACTTTTTATTCAGAGAAGCTAACTTACCATTTGCTTGCAAACGATCCAATCCTTTATTTATCTTTCTCTTTAAAGTTTTATCACCTTTACGAATCCCAACAGCAAATAAATCTGTCGGTACCCTGGGATCTTTGATAATTTTATACTCTTTTTTATTAGCCATATGACTAATATAGTAATTTGCATAAACATCATCAAGAAGGATTCCTTGAATCCGGCCCGCATTTAAGTCTAAAAATGAATTAGCAATTGTGTCATATAACACCTTATCTTTGCTATGAAGAATATTTTGCTTGCTTTCATACCACTGCTCTGCAGTTGAACCCGTTTGCATCCCCAAAGCGTGGTTCTTCATTTGCGTAAACGAATTAATATTACTGCCTTTTTTAACAACTAAAACTTGGCTATTACGTAAATATGGCTTACTAAAAGCCACTTTTTTCTTACGTTCTGGAGTAATACTATAACCGTTCCATAGCAAGTCGATCGTACCATTACGCAATTCCGTTACGTTCATCGACCAATCAATCGTTTGAAAATTCACTTTAATTCCATACTGCTTAAAAACTGCCCGGGCAAGATCAACATCATAACCTGTCAATTGGCCATCTTTCTTCTCAAAGCCCATTGGAACAAAACTATCATCTAGCCCAATCACAACCTGCTTCTTTTGTTCAATTTTATTCCAGGTATCCTGCGTATTAGCTTTCTCTTGTACATTTTCACAACCGGCGGTAAATAAAAGCAAAAAACAGGATAAAATAGCTATCCAAAATTTCTTCATAACTATGCCTCACCCAGTGGTTGAATTTTTAACATTTGATCACTGATATTTTTTGCAAAGGTAAAGTCATGGGTAATAACCAATTGGGTTAAACCAGATTTTTTTAAGTCCAAAATCATCTTTTCCACTTCATGACGCAAATTTGGATCTAATGCTGAAGTTGGTTCATCATAACAAAGAATTTTAGGTTTCATTGCAAGTGCACGCGCGATTGCAACCCGCTGCTTTTGCCCACCGGACAATTGATACGGGTACTGCTTTTCATGACCGCCCATTTGCAACTTAGTTAATAATTCCATTGCATTCTTTTCAGCTACTTGTTTCGATTCTTTTAAAACTAATTCTGGGGCTAAAGTTATATTATCTAAAACACTTAAATTAGGAAACAGGTTAAAATCTTGAAATACAATTCCTACCTTCCCTAAATTATATTCTTGCCCATCAAGCAGAATTTCACCACTATCTTTTGTTTCTAAGCCGGAAATAATTCTGAGCAAGGTAGTCTTTCCAGCACCAGATGGGCCAACAATTGCTAAAATTTTCCCATCCTTCAAAGTAAAATTAATATTTTGTAAAACTGGATGACCATTAAATTTTTTAGTTAAATTTTTTACTTCTAACATTACAAACCATCCTACTCATAATAAGAAAAATATTCTTCAAGTTTTTTCTGTGCAAACGAACAAGCACTAATTAAAATTAAATAAATAATGGCAACCAGAACTAGCGGTACTAGAGTTACATCCCGCGCCATCGCCACATTACCAGCACGGAGCAAGTCCCCTAAGCCAATAACGTATACCAATGATGAGTCCTTAACTAGGTTAATGACTTCATTTCCAATTGATGGCAAAACAATCTTAATTACCTGGGGAATAATAATTTTAGTCATCGTCTGCCAACGGTCTAAGCGAAGAACCTGTGCCGCTTCAAATTGTCCTTTGTCAATTGACTGCATCCCACCACGAAAAATTTCCGCAAAATACGCCGCATAATTAAAAACGAAGGTAAATAAAGCCGCTTGATAACGTGGAAAAACGACTCCAAGAATCGGTAACCCATAAAAGACAAAGATTAACTGAAGAAGAAGCGGTGTCCCCCGCATAATAAGCACGTAAAATTTCACCAGCCATTTGACTATTTTGATATGGCTCATTTCACCTAAAGAGGCAATTATTCCGATTGGTAAAGCCAGACACAGTGTCCAAAAGAAGATTTTAATTGTCATCCACGTTCCATTTATTAGTGATGGCAAAATTTCTTCAATATATTTTAACGTCATATTTCTACACCTAATTTCTTTAAATAAAAAAGTCCTCTTAAGCTTAAAGCCTAAGAGGACGATCAACCGTGGTTCCACCCCATATTCACAGATAACTCACATTATCTGTCTCACTAAGTTTATTAACAAAAATAAAAGCCCCCATAGCCAATTAGCTACGAGGGCGAATTAATCGTGCTTCCACCTCATGTTCGCAGTCAACTCACGTTAACTGCCTCACTAAGTTTATTAATAAACCTTTAGCTGTAACGGGCTATATCCCGGATTTTCTTACTAACTTCAGAAAATCAACTCACAGATGTGATTTCATTAAAGTAGTTACCTTATTCTCATCAACAAAGGCTCTCTAATAACTTATCTTTAATTACTATTTCTGCTCTAAGTTATTCCTAATATGTATAAAATGTTAAATTATGCAAATCGATTTGTCAATTTTATTTTTCTTCATATGTATCCGCATTGACGTTAAGTAACGGACTCTTCTCACCGGTATAAATTATATCCAGTTTATACATCGCCCGTGAAGTAATCGTGTAAACAAGCTGCGTTTCATCAAGCTGCTCATAATTTGCCTTAGAAGCGCCCCACATGACAACAGCATCAAATTCTAGTCCTTTAGCTAAATACGACGGAATAACTAATGTGCCTGGAACCAAACGTTGGTTGGCTGTTGCAATCAAAGATTCTTTAACTCCATCCGCTTTTAACTTTTTGTCAACATATTTCGCAGAAGACAAATCTTTGGTAATAATGGCAGTTGTTTGTTTATTCTTATCATTATTTTTAAGAATACCTTCAAGAACTGAGATTGCCTCGTCATCATTCTTCCGACCCCAAATTACTGGTTTAGGACCTTCTCTGTTAAAGGCTTCAATCTTTTCACCTTGTCGTAAAATTTGTTTAGTAAAATCGGTTAGCTGTTTCGTTGATCGGTATGATTTCGTCAACTGAACTACTTCGGTCTTCTTAGGATCGAACAACCCACTAATTTGCTTAAGCAGATCTTTACTTTCATCTTTAGTGAAGATTGCCTGGTTCAGATCACCAAGCATTGTGAATTTGGCCCGTGGAAAATTATATTTTAAATAGCTTAATTGAAAAGGAGTATAATCTTGAATTTCATCAATAAAGGCGTAGCGCATTTCATAATCGACGTACCGTCCAGTAATCAGGTCATATAAATATAAGTAAGCAGAAACGTCATTCATATGGATATAATGTTTCTTGAAACTTTCTTTTACACTATTAACATGTTTAGCCCAATCATCTTGAGAAATATGCCATTTACTAAGATCAATCATTTTAGGAATTGCACGTAAAAAGCTTAGGTACTGTGCCCTAGTATTAATGAAATGATTATGCTTGATTCGTTTATAAACTTTGCTTAATTTTTTAACAACAATTTTGCGGCCTAAAAACTGCTCTTCTTTTGCCTCAGATGAAAATTCTTGATCTGGTTTATCATATAAGTCATTTAGTTGCTCTTTACTTAAGCTTTGAATTGTCTGAGATACCCATGGCTTCTTAATTTCTGAATTGATCCTTCTGTTTAACATTTTAATTAGCTTTTCACGGGTAGCATCAATTCGGTTATGCAGCTTATAATCAGGATTAAATGAGTAATATATATCTTTTATTTTTTCCTTGGCAAAATAAGACTTTTTTGGATCACGAAAGTAAATATTCTTAAAGATCATTCCCTTGTTATTAAGGTGTTTAGCATAACGCGTTAATAGTTTAAAGAATTCAGTTGAATCTTTTAATTTACTAATATTAGTATCTGCAGCTTTATCTTCAAATTGATTGAATAAATTTTCTACTTTCATGCCAGGCAAACGACGGGCCACAAATTGCCAGTAAGTCATTTGCACCATGTTCTGCTCACCCATTTCAGGCAAAACATTTTCAATGTAATCATTAAATAGCTGGTTAGGGCTAAACATGATTACGTCACTACTAGTTAAATTACCACGGTAACGGTAAAGTAAATAAGCTATCCGTTGTAAAATTGCTGACGTCTTACCAGAACCAGCTGCACCTTGAACAAATAGTAAATCCGCACTGGTATTGCGAATAATTTTATTCTGTTCACGTTGAATGGTCGTTACAATTGACTTCATCTGGGTGCTAGATTTTTCAGACAAAACTTCTAAGAGCATTTGATCTCCAATTGACTCATTGGTATCAAACATATTTACAATTTTACCGTCTTTGATCATGAATTGTCGTTTCTTAGTCATATCAACGGTAATTTCACCATCAGGAGAATTGTACGAAACTTTACCCAACTTACCATCATAATAAATAGATGAAATAGGAGCACGCCAATCATAGATTAGGAAGTGATTATTCTCATCCGCAAAGGAACCGAGTCCGATATAAATAGTTTCGGGATCTTCATCCCCCTCTTTAAAATCAACCCGGGCAAAATATGGATGTTTTTCAAGCTTTTTAACGGTATTTAATTGCTTAGCTGAATGTTGCCAATCATGTTCACGTTCACTTAATAATTGTTGCTGCTGGTGAATAGACAATGCGGTTTCCATTGACGTTGAGTAGCCATCATAGTCTAATTTAACATCGTCAAAAAAGTGTGAATTTAAATTTCTAGCTTCTCCCCTAACAGACTTAATAGATTTCTCTAAATTCTTCTCTCTCGTCTTAATTAACTCCAAGATGTGATCAAGGTGTTTTTGTTCATATTGCTTTTCATCTGTCACTTTTGTCATGTAGTCACCTATTCCTCAAAAACTTGCATTCTATTCTATCATGAAATCCGTTTAATATATAATTCTTGTACTTACAAGAAAATATAAGTAAAAATTCATGAAAAGTTTAGAAATAGTCATTATAATCGTATTTACTGGGGTTGATAAAAATATGAAAAAATTTCTCCGTTTTTTACGTAACTTAATATTCGTAGTAGTTGTGGTCTTTGCCGTTTGGGATTATCAAAATAATGATAGCGTCAGAAACGCAACCAACAATTCTCTAACAGCCTTAAATGACCGAATTTCACAGATGCTTTCAACGGGTAACCTTAATCCGCCAAAATTAGGCGATTCAGATCCAAATACTGTTAAAAATGCAATCAAACCAGAGACCGATGACAGCAACGCACAAAAACGCCGCTGGCCTAGTCCCAATGCTACTGTATACGTCAATATTAAGAATGACCTTCAATTACGATCTGCCTCAATCGATGCAATAAAAGCTTGGAATAAAACACAAGCCTTCACTTTTCAAGAAACAAATAATAAGAAAAAAGCACAAGTTATAATTAGCGTAACAAACGATAGTAGCACCAATGCTGCTGGAGAAACAGCTACTAGTTACAACCCCGTAACCGGCCACCTAATAAACGCTAAAGTCCAATTAAACAAGTTTTATTTACAAAACGGGTGGTATGGTTATAGTTATAATAGAATAGTAAATACTGCAGAACATGAATTAGGTCATGCCATCGGTTTGAATCACAATAAAGGTGTTTCTGTAATGTATCCACAAGGTTCAGTTTATACTATTCAACCTCAGGATATTACTAATGTTAAAAAGCTCTACAATGAAAAATAATTAATTAACCTAATCTAGGAGGAATTATGAAGAGAATTTATATTGTTCGTCATGGTCAAACTTATATCAACCGCTACAACAAAATGCAAGGTTGGTGTGATACCCCATTAACCCAAGAAGGAATTGAAGGCGCTGAAAAAGTCGGCGAAGCTCTCAAAAATGTGCCATTTGATATTGCGCTTTCTAGTGATTTAAAACGTGCCTGTGACACTTGTGACATCATCATCAAACACAATACTAATAAAGATGAATTGCAACATATTGCTACCCCATTCTTCCGTGAACAATTTTACGGTTACTTTGAAGGAATGGATTCCGATATGGCTTGGCGAATGATTGGCGGCCCTCATGGTTATAGTAATCATTATGATTTGCTTAAACATGAACCAATCGATAAGGTTAAAGATTGGATTAAAGCTGCTGACCCATTTCACCAGGCTGAAAACGCAAAAGAATATTGGGCTCGTGTTAATAAAGGTTTTAAGATGATCAGTGAAATGGACGGAGCAGAAAACATTTTACTTGTTACTCACGGCTTTACAATTAGGAGTATCGCCGATCATTACAGTGACAGTATTGATATCAGCAATGGCCCACGTAATGCTTCTATTACCACTATGACCATGACAGACAAAAAGATGAAAATAACTTCATATAACAAGATGCACTTATAATATTACGCACATAAAAAGCTTCCCTCACGGGAAGCTTTTTTTATAAGTTTTATTTTCGAGCTAATACAATTCGCTCATAAAGTTTAACAGTTAAAACATAATAGAAGAAATACAGAATAATAAAAATGGTAAATGGAATCCAAAGTCCAGCATAAGGATGAGGGAGTAGTAGTTTAAACATCCTTAATCCAAACAAAACATCAACTATTCCAAGAATTCCAGGAAGTACAAACAAAGTACCAATTTCACTAGAAATTGAATGCCGCAAAACTTTTTCACGGGCACCAATCTTATAGAGCATTTGATAGCGCATCTTATCACTAGCTGCCCCACTTAAGACCTTAAACATCAAAGTTGAAGCTAACATAGTCAAGAAAGCGAGTCCTAAGAAGAAGCCCATGAATTCAAAACCACTGGTTAGACCTAACATGGTTTGATAAGCAAGTGGTTTAGTTCCAGAAAGTGTATCTGTTAAACTTGGATTTTCCTGCATTTGCTTTTTTTCAATTTTAAGTAAAACAGGATAATCTTTATCAAAATTATTCACACTTAAAAAAGTAACAAATTTCGATTGTCCTTTAATATTTTTAGCTTCTTTTGTAGGAAGTAAATGGATCTTCTTAGGGATCCCATTTGGCACTAATTCTCCAAAAGAACTATTGGCATGAGTACCCGGATTACTTATTTGACCAGTATTCAAAGTTTCATTTTTGTAAGTAGGAAGGTTATTCTTTAGTTCAAAGCGAACATTTTTAACAGGATTCTTTTTGAACTCAGCTTTATCAAAGTAAAGATCATGACTGGTTTCTTTATAATGATATGTATGCTTAGTCTTAATTGATAGTTTATCCACATTTTTTTGAACGTTAGAAGAATTACTTACTACTTCAGCATCATAATAAATGCTACCTTTTACCTGATCTTTTATAGTATTAAAGTTTAGACCAACGGTAATGGCTCCCAAAGCCAAAGCAAAGAGAAGTGAAATAACGGTTAAGATTCTCGTATAATCACGTAAGCGAAATTTTAATTGACCTAATGTGAAAATACGAATGCCATGATAGGCAAAGCCCTTATTTTTCAACAATACGTCAATGATCGCCGTAAAGAAGGCATCAAAAGTAAAGTATGAACCTAAAACAATCGTGACTAATGCCACCGGAATAACAATAAAGACGTTCTTCCAGCCCATAACATAGTAGCCAGCTGCCAGTAACAAAATACCAAGAACAGCTTCAACACTACGCCAAATAGGATGATTACTAATCTTAATTGGCTTTTGGCTTTCATGTAAAAGGTCAATCACCTTACTATGCACAAGTTTATGAACATTTCTAAGTGCTGCAAGGAAGAAAATAAGTATAAAGAAAACTAATGTCCATGTAATCGCATTAGGCAGAATCACTTGAAAATGCGTAATCGCTAAACCAAGATTATGGATTAATAACTTGGCCACTAATGCGGTCAAACCAAAACCAATGATAATTCCTAAAATAGTTGCTAAGACACCAGTAATCAAGGTTTCACAGAAGATTAATAATCCAATTCGTGAACTTTTAGCACCCAGCATCATAAACATGCCATAATCGTGTTGCCGCATACTAAGCAAGAACGAATTAGCATAGATTAAATAAACTAAGGTAATGATTGCAAGAAGTACAATCCCAAAGCCAAAAATAAAACTAAGGTAACTAGAAGGTGCATTGACGTCTTTACTCATAAATGAAGGATTAATTGCCAAGCTTAAAAACATGTAAAAAATCATGCTAGCTACAACTAATCCAGAAAATAGAACTGTGTAGTCTTTAAGCCGGCTCTTAATTCCGGTAAAAGATAATTTCCAAATCATGTTTTTCTCCTATTCTTCAGTACCTAAATGTTCAATCAAAGTATGGTAGAACTCCGTTCGAGTTTTATCATTCTTTTTGACTTGTTCACCAATTCTCCCATCCTTAATAAAAAGGATTCTATTAGCAAAACTTGCAGAAAATGGATCGTGGGTAACCATCAAAGTGGTAACACCATCGTTTTTATTTAAGTCTTCCATCGTATCTAGTAGTTCACGCGCACTCTTAGAATCTAATGCACCTGTCGGTTCATCTGCCAACAAAATTGCCGGCTCATGCACAAGTGCACGTGCAGAAGCTACCCTCTGTTTTTGACCACCAGATATTTCTGCAGGATATTTATCCAAAATTTCTTTAATACCTAATCTAGTAGCAATTTTATCCACAAGTGGATCAACCCGATTAGAAGAAATCCCCCGCAAAGTGAGAGGCAGGGCAATATTTTCCCTATCAGTTAAATTCTCCAACAAGTTAAAATCTTGAAAAATAAAACCAATTTGTTTACTTCTAAAATCGGCCATCTGATTGGCATTTAAGGTACTAATATCGTCATTATTAATAAAAACATGACCAGTAGTTGGTGTATCCAAGGTTGATAAAATATTTAAAAGGGTCGTCTTACCAGAACCAGAAGCACCCATAATGGCTACAAATTCTCCGGAATCCACTGAGAAGTTAATTCCTTTAAGGGCCTGATAGCGCTTCTCACCTTTCTTACCGTATGTTTTTGTGACTTGGTCTACATTAAGAATCTTAGTCATATCTTTTCCTCTTTCCGTAATTTTTGTTCTCCTGTATTAACTAATTAATACACTAATATTACTCTATTTTTTTGTCAATTATTTTTATGAAAAAAAGACAAATCTTCCCATATCTTAAGAAAGACTTGTCTTTTAAATTAATTATTTGCGTTGTCCTAGTGTTTTAATCAATTGCTTGTTATCAACATCATGAAAAATCGCATGTTGATAACTAACTAACTTTTTAGCATTTTTGCCATTCTTCTTGTATTTATACACAACTTTATAGCTAACATCACCATAGTTATCACCAGCCGGTAAAACTTGATATACATCTACAGCTATTTTTACTTTTTTAATTGGCAAACTAAATTTAAGCTTTCTTACCTGCTGCTTCAATTTATTAAAGCTCGGATTTTTCTTACCCTTAACAAAATCATTTTTATCAGGTTTCTTAAAATTCGTACCAATCAACTTAGCAGCTGCTTTATCGTTGATTAAACCTGGCCAATTTGGATTAACAATGTAGTCACCGTCAACATCTTGATAAACATCTTTTTCTTGGTTACCCTGATAATCCGGTGCATTGCCGTAGTCAGTAATCCCATCATCAGTATTACTAAAGTCTTTATCAATTGATTGGGGTATATCTTTTACTTTCTCTGACTTAATTCTTTTGCCTTTATAAGTACTTTGAATATACAGTTCCATGTTCTTAGCTAAACGATAATTTTTAAACACATACTGTCCATGACTATCTAAAGTAGCCACTTTTTTATCGTTAATAAAAATATTGCCTTTAGGGACACTTCGAACTTGAAAAGTAGCCGTTCTAATGGTCATATCCACGGTTTTATCAGACCAGATATTAACAACGGAATTAGCTGTTAAAGGTCGTTTACCTACTTTCGTATTAACGACAATATGGTAACGGCCTGGAAAAACTAGACCCAAATCCTGATAGAAATTCTGACCCGAACCGTTCATAACACCCAAATTTTTACCATTAACCTGTAACTTTGAATCCGGGTGATTGGTTTCAATCTGTGGGCGATATACCTGTACCCGGATAGTATATTTAGGAAAAAGAAGGAAATGACTACCTGAATTGATTAAAGTAATTTGGTTAGAAGTTTGTCCATTTTTCAAATCATGCACCAGTTGCTTCTTAGCCCTTGGATTTTCTCTAAAATAACTCTGCAAAGGTTTCAAATTTCTGTTAGTTACATTAATGTCAGGATCAGATGGTGTAACGTACTCAGCCAAATTAGCATTAGGATTACTCAAACTAGAAGTTATTCGGTCAATTTGCTTTTCTTTTTGATAATAAACTGATCCCCAAGCATAAAAAATTCCAAATAAAATAATGATTACAAGTAATGAAATTAACCAAAATTTCCATTTAGCTGTTCTTCGAATTTTCTTCTTCGTCATTTTAGTCACCAATCTACTTTATCTGTCTTTTTAATAAGCCTACCAAATTTAAATAAAAATAGTAAATCAAAAAATTTATCAACAAAAATAGAATAAGCTTAGAACTTATTCTATTAAATATTACTTATAGTGAATTATATAAATGAAGAAAAATATTTATTCATTGGTTTACTAGTCGGCGTAGCCTTACTCGCGGCTTGCAATTCTAAAATTAATAAAAATAAGAAATCAAATTCTAATAGCAAAACTAAAATCGTTAAACAAGAAAAGCCTGATAAAGTCACACGAATACTTAGGAATATGACTTTAAATGAAAAAATTAGCCAACTTTATTTGCTAAAGATTTTTAAAACAAAAGCAAAACGAAATTCCGCGACGAAATGAAGCAATACTAAACTAACAATAAACATGGTTTGCTTATCGCAACAAATCAAAATGGTGGCAGCGTTTCAAGATTAAGTTCTAATCACAAATTAACGGGTGGACGTAATTTCCCAAGTCCACAAGAAGTTTATAAAAAGCGTAGATTAGCTGGGATTGAAAAAGAAGATACGCAAGTTGCAAAGATTCTACGTACAAATGAAACCAATACGAATTCTGCGCCAGTAGCTGATGTAGCGAAAGATCACTCAAGTTTTATTTATGACCGTACTTTAGGAGTTAGATATACAAAAACAGCTCATTATATCCCAGTAACTGTTAAAGCAATTCAAAAAGAAAAAGTAGTTTCCACTTTAAAACTTTTTCCGGGGTACGGGGATGCCGGTGATACACATACCGGGTTTGCAGAAATAAATAAATCTCCTAAAGATTATGAATGCGAAGATCTGTTGCCCTTTAAAGCTGGTATTGAAGCTGGCGCAGATGGTATCATGGTCCCACACATTATTATTAAAACATGGATCCTAAGCTACCTGCATCCCTTTCATCTACAGTTCATAAACTTTTACGTAGAAGATTGGATTACAATGGCTTAATTATTTCTGATGATCTTCAAATGGGTGCAATTACACAATATACTAAATTACACCACACAAACGCTGATATTTTAGCTCTAAAAGCAGGTAATTATTTACTTTTAGGAGGAAATTACAAAAACAGAATTCCAGCAATTAACAAGCAGTTAAAAATAAAGAGATATCAGAAAAGCAAATTGACCAGTCAGTAAAACGAATTTTAAAAGAAAAGTTAAGAATTTTAAAAGAAAGCGTAAGAAAAAGGCGATTAATTAAAATCGCCTTTTTTGATCTAACAGATATCTAAAATTAAGTCCGCCATATTGGTTTTGCTACGTACGTTCTAAAAGCCCTTGAACTAACAATCATCTAAAACCGTAACGAGTGTCAAGCGTAGCTTTGATACGTTCTAAACCTCATTGATCTAACAATCATCTAAAACCAGCAATGGACACTATCAAATCATATGGTTGTTCTAAACCTCATTGATCTAACAATCATCTAAAACAGTTGATTGGGAACAAGCGGATAACTATGTGTTCTAAACCTCATTGATCTAACAATCATCTAAAACCCTGCAAATGGATCATCTTTATCACCAGGAGTTCTAAACCTCATTGATCTAACAATCATCTAAAACAGTTGATTGGGAACAAGCG
>ENA-UOOK01003715-UOOK01003715.1-fermentation-metagenome-genome-assembly--contig:-NODE-3715-length-17056-cov-3.828539_pt1 | contig 17056 bp, 14 predicted proteins | sample MGYA00245777_ERZ724023 | MGnify/ENA primary metagenome ERZ724023 (study PRJEB28704, sample SAMN03018312) | fermentation metagenome | biome: anthropogenic terrestrial biome; feature: soil; material...
AATTTTCACAACGCGCCTTTTTGAATGGCCGGATCGATTTGGTCCAGGCAGAATCGATCATTGATTTAATTAGGGCTAAAACCGATAAAGCCCATGAACTTGCTTTATCACAACTCACCGGAAGAGCTAGTAATACTTTGGCGGAGATCGAAAACGATCTTTATCAAATTTTAATAACCATCGAAGCGACTTTAGATTTTCCGGAGGAAGGCATCCCGGAACCTGAGAAGGAACAAATTCATTTTCAAACAACTCAAGCTCTGCAAAGACTAAAAACCTTGCTTGAGGGAGTTGACGAAGGCCGCAAGATACGTGACGGCGTTAAACTGGTTATTGTTGGACGGCCAAATGTTGGCAAGTCAAGTTTCCTTAATGAACTGCTCCAAGAAGAAAGGGCGATTGTGACAGCCATTCCCGGAACGACCAGGGATATTATCGAGGCTCCTTATCAATTAAAGGGAGTGCCAATCCGGCTCATCGATACCGCCGGTTTACGGGAAACTGAAAATGTAATCGAACAAATCGGAATCGCCAAGACCGAACAATCGATTGAGCAAGCGGACTTAATCGTATTTATCCTTGACGGGAGCCAACCAATCAACCGTGAAGACAAGCAAGTGATGGCTAAAATTAAAGGCCGAAAAGCGCTGGTTATTATCAATAAAACCGATTTACCTCAAATATTAAAGAAGGAAGATCTGCTCGGCTTTGATCCGGAACAGATCGTTGAATTGTCGTTGCTTACTAAAAAAGGCCTCGATTTAGTTGAAGAACGAATCATTGACTTGGTTGGTCTAGGAGAGATTAGCCTTGACGATCGGCCCTTGTTGTCTAGGATCAGGCATAAACAAGCAATCGAGCAAGCAATCTTAGCTTTAAGCGACTTTATCTCCGGGTTGACCGACGGAAAGAGCGAAGATTTATTAGCGGTGGATTTACGTTCCAGTTTGGATTCACTGGGAATTATCTCGGGAAAGAATGTTTCTAACGAGGTAATTCACGGCATCTTTGAACAATTTTGCATTGGAAAGTAGTCGTCCCCGTTAACATCCTGTTGAAGTTGGCATGTGCCGATAAGTGCTAAAGGCTTTTCTGAGTAAGCCATTGGAAAAGAGGTAATAGTTTGAACTATGACATTATCGTAGTTGGGGCCGGCCATGCCGGTTCTGAGGCGGCCTTGGCCGCAGCTCGACTCGGAGCGAAAACGCTGGTCTTAACAATTAACCCAGATACGATTGGGGCTATGTCTTGCAATCCGGCCATCGGAGGCCCAGCCGCCAAAAGCCATTTAGTCAGGGAATTAGATGCCCTGGGAGGGGCGATGGGTAGGGTCATTGACCAAACCTTTCTAAATATTCGCCGGATTAATGAAAGCCGTGGCCCTGCCGTGGCTGCGCTGCGGGCCCAAGCTGATAAAAGAAGATATCAGAACGAGATGACCTTAAGGCTTGAAAGAGAACCACAGATCACTCTTAAACAAGGATTGGTTACGGAACTCATGGTTACTAATGAAAGAGTTACTGGGGTGGTCTTAAAATCCGGCCGCAGGTATTTGGCTCAAGCGGTAATACTGGCAACCGGCACTTTTTTAGGCGGTAATATTGTGATGGGCCCCATTCGGTATCAAGGAGGACGGCAAGGGGAACCGGCCGCTGTTGAACTTAGCGCCAGCTTATCAAAGAATGGGATCAGGTTACGCCGTTTTCAGACTGCTACTCCGCCAAGAATCCACCGGCGTTCGGTAGATTTTTCCAAGTTAACTCCTCAACCTTTACAAGATCCGGAGTGGGGTTTTTCCTGGGACGGGCTCTCTCAAAAAAGGGTCCAACAACCTTGTTGGTTCACAACCACAACTCCGGAAACGGTTCGAATCATTCAAGCGAATCTGGATCAATCTCCAATACAGTCCGGTTCGATTACTGGTAAAGGACCTAATTTTTGTCCTTCGATCGATCGTAAGGTGCTCCGTTTTCCTGAAAAGACCGATCATTTGATTTTTTTAGAACCGGAAAGCGAATTTACTGAGGAACTATATTTACTGGGTTTGACAACAGCTATGCCTGAATCGGCCCAAGAACAAATCATAGCTTCAATTCCCGGGATGGAAAAGGCTGAAATCATCCGGCCCGGCTATGCTGTGGAATATGATTGTCTGGATTCTTTTCAATTTAAACCTAGTCTGGAATCAAAGGTTATTGAAAACTTGTACACCGCCGGGCAATTAAACGGAACATCCGGATACGAAGAGGCTGCAGTTCAAGGAATGATTGCCGGGATAAATGCGGTTCGGAAAATAAAAGCGCTGCCCCCCTATATTCCTGACCGGAGCAATTCCTATATTGGAGTGCTGATCGACGATTTAGTGACCAAAGGAACTGAAGAACCCTACCGGATGATGACCTCTCTCGCTGAGTTCCGTTTATTTCTAAGATTGGATAATGCGTTATTCCGATTGGGCCAAGAAGGTATAGAACTAGGATTATATGATGAAGAACAGCAGCAGAACTTGGCTAATTTGCTCAATCAAGCTGATCAATTTAGGTCTTTAATTAGAGAGCTCGTGGTTAAACCGGAAACGCCCCTAGGGGAGATACTTCAACTTGATTCGAAGCGAAACGGTTATCCTTTATCAGAATTGGCATTACGGCCGGAAACTAACGATGACTTGTTCGTTGCTGAATTTGAAGGGTTAAAACGTTTTCCAGAACCGATCCGGGAATATGTCTGGAATGAAATTAAATTAGCCGGATATTTGCAACGACAATCCGGTCAAAGATCAGAGCATCAAAAATTGGAGTCGATTAAAATCCCTAATGATTTTAATTTTAAAGAATTAACCGGACTGTCGGAAGCCGGCTTACAAAGTTTGGAAACAATAAACCCTATTTCTCTAGGGCAGGCGTTCCGTATTCCCCAATTGGATCCGGCTGATCGGACAACTTTATTATTATCCTTGAATCCAACTAAAGGAGATCCTAAAACAGGTTATGAAAGAGCAGTATGACATTATCGTAATCGGCGCCGGTCATGCCGGTTGTGAGGCAGCGTTAGCCACTGCCAAAATCGGTTTTAAAACGCTGTTATTTACTTTGAATTATAATAATATCGCCTTAATGCCTTGCAATCCTTCCCTGGGAGGCCCGGCTAAAGGTCATTTGATCCGGGAAATCGACGCTTTAGGTGGTACGATGGGAAGAGTGATAGATCGCACGTATCTTCAGATGCGTTTGTTGAATACGCAAAAAGGGCCTGCTGTTTGGGCCTTACGGGCCCAAGCCGATAAAATTGTCTACCAAAGCGAAATGCTATCAGAGTTGGAGGAGCAACCCAATCTCACCATTCGTCAAGCGGAAGTCGATGAAATTTTAATTGATTACCAAGGCAGAGCAAATGGAGTTCGGACACGTACCGGTTTAGAATTTTATTCCTTTGCGGTAATATTAGCAACCGGTACTTTTTTACGAGGTAAAATTTTCATTGGCAAACTTAATTATGAATCCGGCCCAATGGGGTATCTTCCGGCGGTTGCTTTATCCGACTCCCTTACCAAACTCGGGCTGCAGCTACGGAGGTTTAAAACAGGCACTCCAGCCCGGGTAAGACGCAGATCATTAGATTTTAGCAAAATGCTCCCTCAACCGGGAGGCTATCTGGAGCATGGTTTCTCATTTTGGGAACCTTGGCAGGTTCGGCCGGACCATTTATGTTGGCTGACCTATACCCAACCGGAAACTCACCGGATTATAAAAGAACATTTGGGTGAGGCCGCTTTATTCAGCGGTCAGATTACCGGCGCCGGCCCCCGTTATTGTCCGTCAATCGAAGGCAAACTAATTCAGTTTCCCGACAAAGAAAAACATCAAGTATTTATCGAACCCGAGGGGGCTAATACGGACGAAATGTATTTAGCCGGTCTTTCCAGCAGCCTTCCGGAACCGGTGCAAGAACTTTTTATACGAACAATACCTGGTTTAGAGAACTTGGAGATTGTCCGTCCCGGCTACGCCATTGAATATGATTACCTACCCGGTGATCAACTAAAACCAACGTTGGAAACGAAAAAAATACCCGGACTTTATGCAGCCGGCCAAATTAACGGCAGTTCAGGTTATGAAGAGGCCGCGGCCCAAGGGTTAATGGCAGGGATCAACGCCGCTCTTAAATTACAGGGTAAAACTGAATTGGTTTTAAAACGCTCTGAAGCATATATTGGAGTGTTAATCGATGACTTAGTCACTAAAGAGAGCCAAGAGCCTTATCGAATTCTAACCTCGAGAGCAGAATTCCGCTTAACCCTGCGTTCGGATAATGCCGATGAAAGGCTTACCCCATACGGCGTTCGAGTTGGCTTAATCAATACTTCGGAAAGCCAGATTTTTAAATCGAAATATTACCGTATCGGCCGACTTCAGGAACAATTTGAATCAACCGTCCTCAACCCAGACGCCAAAGTACGTCAAATCTTTATTGAGGAAGGGCTGACACCTCCTAAAAATAAGTTTAGTTTTGCCGAGCTTTTGAAACGGCCTGAAATCAAACCTGATTTTTTGAAAAGATTACTTCCCGAGCTTGATTTTTTTCAAGGCGATGCCACCGAAGTCAGCACCCGTTATAAATATCAAGGCTATTTAGAGAAAGAAAAAGAGCAGGCAAAGAGACTACTGAATCTGGAAGCTAAAAAGATCCCTGAAATTATGGACTATAATTTAGTAACTAATCTTGCTAACGAGGCCCGTGAAAAGTTGAGTAGATTTCGGCCTAGTACTTTGGGCCAAGCCTCCCGGATTAGCGGGATCAATCCTGCAGACCTAACCGCGTTACTTTTTTACTTAGAAAACAAGAAGGAGCGACCATGAGTAACCGACTTGACCTCTCAAATTTATTAAATGAGATTTCTCTCCGCATCACTGCTTACCAGCTAAGTCAAGTTATTGAGTATATTAAATTACTTTTCGAGGCCAATCAAACCACCAATCTCACCGCGATAACCGATTATAACGAGGCCTTAGTTAAACATATCTACGATTCGTTATTAATAATGACTCTTCCTGAATTCAAAACAGCTAAAAACATCATCGATGTCGGCAGCGGTGGAGGACTGCCGAGTATTCCACTGGCTATTTGTAATCCGGAAAAAAGAATGGTATCTCTGGAAGCCACTCAAAAAAAGATTAATTTTCAAAATACGGTCGCTTGTAAATTACAATTAATCAATCTATTCCCTATTTGGGGCAGAGCGGAGGAAGTTGCTAAGCAGGTTGATCGCCGCGAACGATACGACTTGGCAATCGCCCGTGCGGTAGCCCCATTGAATATTCTCGCGGAATTAACCATACCATTCATTAAATTACATGGGTATGCCATTTTCTATAAAGGCAAAGAAGCTGAGAATGAAATTTTAAAAGGAGAAAGCGCAGTTAATACCCTAGGAGCTGAAATTATCGGTGTCCAAAGCTTCACTCTCCCCTGCAATTACGGGTCAAGAGTCTTAATTACCGCCCGAAAATCAGGCCTTACTTCTGCTTCTTACCCACGCAAACCCGGAGTCCCCAAAAAGAAACCCCTATAATTAATTGCGTCATTTTGGGGTATAAAGGTTTAAAAAATACCCTGAATCATTAAACGGATTGCATTAAAACGGAAAATCTTGTTCATTCGAACTGAAAAAACGGGCCTTAATAATTTGAATTAAGAAAGTTTCACATATTAAGAAGGAAGATTCTGCTTCATCTAGAAAATGATCAAAATAGTCCGAAGGAAACAGGTGAACAATGGTGAAACGCTCGTCGAAAAAATCACTAGAAGCATTGCGGCAAAGAGCATATGAATTATTGAACACCGAGCTGGAAACGCTTCGGAGCCATCCCAACTATGAAACCACAAGGGGTTGGAGGGAGGAAGGTTTAAATATGGGAAAAATTATTGCTATCGCCAATCAAAAAGGCGGCGTAGGAAAAACCACTACCGCCGTCAACTTAGGGACTTGTTTAGCTCAGAACAACCGTAAAGTATTAGTGATTGATCATGATCCTCAAGGTAATTCGACCAGCGGGATAGGGTTAAAAAAAGGCGAAATCAAGAAGTGTATTTATGATGTGCTCATTAACGAAGTACCCCTTGAAGAAGTAGTAATTCAAACTCAAGTTGAAAACTTGAAAATGGCTCCGGCAACTATTAGATTAGCAGGAGCCGAAGCCGAGTTAGTAGGAATGATGGCCCGTGATCAAAGATTAAAGAGGGCAATTGAACCTATTAAAAAAGATTTCGATTATATTTTAATCGACTGCCCACCTTCCCTCGGCAATTTAACAATTAATTCTCTGGCGGCATCCGATTCAATTATCGTTCCGATTCAATGCGAATACTACGCGTTAGAAGGACTAAGCCAATTAATGAAAACCATTCAGCTGGTCCAAAAATACTCCAATCCCGACCTGCAAATTGAGGGTGTTATCTTAACCATGTATGACAACCGCACCAATCTATCTTCACAAGTAACCGAAGAAGTACGGCGTTATTTCCAAGATAAAGTCTATCGAACTATTATCCCGAGAAATATCCGTCTCAGCGAGGCGCCAAGTTTTGGGTTGCCTATAACGCTATACGACGACAAATCTAAAGGCGCCGAAGCGTATATAGAATTGGCAAAGGAAGTGATGGCCAATGAATAAAAATCGAGGTCTTGGGAAGGGTTTGGGCGCATTAATACCTGAGCTGGAGGAAGAATACCTTGATGCTCAACAAATAGTTGATATTAACCTGATATCGCCCAACCCATATCAGCCTCGCAAAGAATTCTCCGATGAGAAGCTCAATGAGTTGGCAGAATCCATTCGGATTCACGGTGTCATCCAACCTTTATTAGTAAGAGAATATCAAGGTAAATATCAATTAATAGCCGGGGAACGCAGATTAAGAGCATCGAAGCTAGTAGGCTTAACTGAAGTGCCAATCGTTATCAGAGACATGAGCGATCAAGTCATGATGGAAGTGGCGCTGGTTGAAAACTTACAACGAGAAGATCTGAATCCAATCGAAGAAGCCGAGGCCTATCGCCGCTTGATGGAAGAGTTTAAAATAACCCAGGACGAGATCGCCAAACGGGTTGGACGGAGTCGGCCTGCTATCGCCAATACTCTCCGGCTGTTGAACTTACCTTCGGAAATTCAGTCCGATTTGGCCAAGGGGACTCTTACGATGGGCCATGCCAGACCATTGTTGAGCCTAAAAACAGCCGAGGAGCAACTCCGGTTATGGCAAACCATTCAAAACGATCAGCTCACTGTGAGACAGACCGAGGAAATGATCAAACAAATGATTAATCCAACCAATGTTTCACGTGAAACAAAAAAGTCTAATAAAAAACTGGATTTTAAAGCAAGCCGCGATCCAAATTTACTTCAATTAGAAGAAGAGCTCCAACTCTCATTGGCGACCAAGGTGATTATTAAGCCGGACAAACTGGGCGGAAAAATTGAAATAAATTATTATTCGGACGAAGATTTCGAACGGCTTTGCGAAAGGTTGATTCAAGATTAAAAGGTCTCAAAAAAAGACCTTTTTTATCTGTTTCACGTGAAACAATAATCAAGGATCGAGCAATCCGGCTTTGAGCTTGAACCAAGAGCGCTGGATAGCGATGGACGAAATAAAATAATGCTGATGCTGTATATTAGTTAATGGAGCGACAGATGGATAAGGATTTACTCAAATCATGGTTAACCTTAGTTGCCAACGGAAAAATGTCACCCGCTGAGGCCCTGGAGAAAATGTCAGGATTCCCCTATCGGGATTTGGGTTTTGCTAAAGTGGATTCCCAACGTTCTTTGAGGAATGGAAATGCCGAAGTAATTTATTGCCCGGGAAAAACTAAGGAACAAGTCGTAGAAATCTTTCGGGTACTAGCGGAACAGTCTCAAAATGTTATGGCGACCCGCGCTAGCCGGAACCTTTATTTAAAAGTAAAAGCAAAAGTTCCTGATGCGGAATATTTCGAAACGCCTAAAATTATAACACTTTGGCGTAATCGGGCTAAAACGTTAGGGAAGGTTGGGGTGATTTCCGCGGGAACTGCTGACCTAAGGGTCGCCGAGGAAGCTGCAATCACAGCTGAGATTCTAGGCAGTGCTGTAAATCGAATTTACGATGTGGGAGTTGCAGGAATTCATCGTTTGTTTGATCAACAGCAACAAATAAATGATTGCCGTCTTTTAATCGTGGTTGCCGGTATGGAGGGGGCTTTGGCTAGCGTAGTGGGGGGACTGGTTGGTCGCCCAATTATTGCTGTTCCAACCAGTGTTGGCTATGGGGCTAACCTTGGAGGGATAGCTCCTTTGCTCACGATGTTGAATTCTTGCGCTGCTGGGATAGCAGTTGTAAATATCGACAACGGTTTTGGCGCCGGGGTGATGGCACACCGTATTAATTTATTGGGGGAATAAGAATGAAAGTCGCTTACCTGGATTGTAACGCCGGAATAAGCGGTAATATGTTCCTTGGGGCATTATTTGATCTGGGGTATCCGTTTGAGATATTTAAAGAAGAGATTAAAAAATTGACTTTACCAATTCCTGAGTTTAAACTCGAAAAGGTTTCTAAAGAAGGGATTACCGCCACCTGGTTTGATGCTAAGCCTGCTCATGAGCATCAGCATCGAAATTTAGCCCAAATTATTAATATAATTGTGAAGGCGGGTTATCCTCAAAAAGTCACTAATAACGCAATCGAATGCTTTCAACATTTGGCTGAGGCCGAAGCAAAAATTCATGGCGTTTCTGTTCAAGAAATACATTTTCATGAAGTTGGAGCGGTTGATGCAATAATCGATATATTAGGGGCTTGCCTTGGAATTGAATATTTCCAAATTAGTCAACTATTAGCGTCGCCGATACGGGTTGGGTTCGGAACTGTTAAATGCGCCCACGGGGTTATCCCGGTTCCAGCTCCGGCTGCCTTGGAATTATTGAAAAATTTCACTATCTTTGGTGGCGAATATGAGGGAGAATGGACTACTCCTACGGGAGCGGCTATATTGAGGGCTTTTGCGATGGGGGCCGACTCAATGCCTAAAATCACCTTGGAACGAGTCGGTTATGGAGCAGGAACCAGCGAACGGCAAATAGCCAACGTACACCGAATTATTTTAGGCAAAACCGCTCAGGTGGAACAGAAAGATTATCAAGTGGTTCTGGAAACAAATATCGACGATCTTAACCCCGAATTGTATGGTTTTCTTGGTGAGGCATTATTAAAAAACGGCGCGCGAGATTTTTATTTTACTTCAATATATATGAAAAAAGGAAGGCCTGGAATTTTAGTTTCAGTTATCGTTCCGCCGGAGTTCGTTTCCCAGATTGAAGACTTATTGTTCAAACAAACTTCAACTTTGGGGATTCGAAAGCATTTGGTTGAGCGACATTGTCTGGAGCGAGAATATCGTACGGTAGATCTCGAAGGTTGCCCCATAAAAATCAAAACAGCCATCAGAAATGGAGCGGTAATTAAGTACGCTCCCGAATACGAAGATTGTTTACAAGCTGCCCAAATTCTTAACCAACCCTTGAAAGACATCTATGATGAAGCCAAATACCTATTTAGAAAAATGTTTTACCATGAAGGAAGCTGTTAATTTATGGTGAATTATATATAATGCTTAAAAAACCATTGCAATGTACTAAGTTTGAAATAATTAGGGCTTTAATTTTTTGAAAGGAGCGCCCAAATGGATTTGGCAGCAATTAACCAATGGTGTCAAAATAATTTATGGCTGATATTAATCATTAATTTTGTGCTAACTTTAGAAGTTCTAATCCTTTTTATAGTCACTCACAGAAGGTTAGAAAGGTATCGATATCTTTTTAAAGGAAATGAAGACCGGGACTTGGAATCGATCTTAATTGATTTGTCCGAAAAATCCCATCTATTAAGTGATAACTTGAATAACTTGGAGGAACGAGTGGCGGGCAACCAGGTCCGTGAAGAGATGCATCTTCAAAATTGGGCTTTGATCCGGTTTAAGGCTTTTCAAAATACTGGAAGCGACCAGAGTTTTGCGCTGGCGTTGTTGGATGCCGCAGGTGACGGTGTTGTTTTGAGTAGTTTATTTGGTAGAGAAGAATCTAGAGTGTATTGTAAGCCGGTCGAAGGGGGGCAATCAATTTACCCTCTTACCGATGAAGAAAAAGATTCTATCACAACCGCTATAGGTAAAGCTAAAAATAAATTAAATCACCAATTTAAAAAAATGGCAGGAAAATAACAATTATCGGCGAATAAATTAAATTACCTTAAAAAATCTTTACTAAGTTGTAAACATAGGTTTTCTGAGTTTCTGGAGGTGTCTCTCCCGTGAACAAGATTAAAAAGTACATAAGACAAAAATGTGGGAAAGGGTTTACATTTTTAGTAGTCCCTAATTCTCCGGGGGCGGTCCGTAGTTGTGCGATTCCCTTTTCCGCAGCTCTTTTAATCTTTGGAATCATTGTTTTTAATATTTATATTTTTGTGGGTTATACCACTCAAATATGGCAAATTCAAAAATATCGTTATGAGATTAAAGTCAAAAATTCTCAAATATCAAAGTTGGAAAAGGAACAACGGGAAGTCCAACCTACTTTGAAACGCAGTTATCAAATTGCCGCCGAACTTAGTAGACTTAAGGTGGAACGAGAAAAACTTTTAAGTTCTTGGAAGGCTATTCAGCAAAAAGGCGGACGGGTCTCCTCAACTACCAGTCGAGGAGTAGTTTACCGTCCGAGACCATATACAATCAACTCAATTGAAAATAATTCCGTAGCGATAAAAACTGAATTAATGGAGTTACAAAACAACTTAACCCAAATTGATGAATTTATCAAAAACGAAAAAGACTTACAACGGGAATTATTAAATGATTTTAAAGCTTATGAAACTAAATTAGACCATACTCCTTCCATTTGGCCAGTATCATCCTATGTAATCTCAAGTTTTGGGACACGCTTTCACCCAGTCCACAAACGGTATATTACCCATACCGGTGTGGATTTAAAAGCCAGATACACATCTGTTAAAGCGGCTGCCGATGGGGTGGTGGAGTTCTCCGGTTATCAAGGAGGTTACGGTTATGTGGTCATTATTAGTCATGGCTATGGTTATAAAACCTTGTACGCACATAATTCGAAATTATTAGCGACCAAAGGGCAAAAGGTCAAAAAGGGGCATAAGATCAGTGTTTCCGGGAATTCAGGTGTTAGCACCGGACCACATCTACATTATGAAGTCAGAATCAACAATGTTCCAGTAAATCCAGTAATGTTCTTAAAGAATTAAAGGGAGGGTCAACATGATTTCCAAAAGTAAAGAGGTTTCAAACACAAACACTAGAAAAGTTGATACAGTAATCGGAAAAGAATCCAGCTTCAAAGGTAATCTAGAGGCGCCCGCCGGTTCAGTTCGAATCGATGGTTATTTTGAAGGAGAACTTCACATAGGGGGAGACTTGATAGTTGGCGAAGGCGGCATCGTAGCAGGAAACGTAGTGGCTAAAAACGTGATTGTCGCTGGAGAGATAAAAGGAACGATTGAGTCCCGTGGCAAAATGGAATTAACTCCAACAGCAAAAGTGATCGGGGATTCGAAAATGCTTACTTTAATCGTCGAAGACGGCGCTTTTCTGCAGGGTATGTGCGCTCCTTTACCCAAAGGTGATTTAAAAGAACGAGGGAAAGTACTCCGAGTGGATACGCTCGATGAAGTAGCGGCAGGAAAAGTAAAAACTCCTTAAATAGGGAGTTTTTTCATTAAAACCTTTTTGAATTAATCGATAATAAAAGGAAATATTATAATTAAAATGAGCAAAAACATCTATCCTGACCGAAGGGCTGCCGGTAAACTATTGGCGGAGCGATTAGCCTCAATTGTGGAAACTAAACCTATTATCTTAAGTTTGCCTAGAGGTGGCGTTATAATCGGGGCGGAAGTTGCAAAAGCTTTAGACGCGGAACACGATCTAGTCATATGCCGAAAAATTGGCGCTCCATATAACCCTGAAGTAGCAATCGGCGCTCTGACCCAAGATGGTCAATTGCTACAAGATGATGTCGTTATTGACGCCTTGGCAATCACTAAAGGGTATCTAGAAACCCAAATCAGATTGGGATTAAAGGAAATTGATAGACAACTTAGTAGGTTTAGAGGTGAAAAACCATTTCCGGATCTTTTAAACAAAACCGTAGTTTTGGTTGATGACGGTTTAGCTACCGGTTTTACTATGGAGGCGGCGGTTGAATTTACCCGAAGAATGGAACCGTCGCGGATTATAATTGGGATCCCGGTGGGCGCAGCTGAAGCAATCGTTAAGTTAAAGGCCAAAGTGGACCAAATAGTCTGTCCGTTAATACCGGTAAAGTTTTGGGCGGTTGGGCAGTTTTATCAAAACTTTAACCAAGTGAAGGATGAGGAAGTTAAAAAACTATTTAAGGTTTGAGAACTTAAACGGCGCCATGACCTGCTGAATTGGCGATGGATTTGTAGCGTGAGGAAGACAAGCTGAAAACGTCTTATATGATCTAAAGAAACATTTAACCTTTAATAATGAATTTAAGAATGTTCATGAAAAGCTAAATATGGGACTGTAGTTTACTCTCTCCGAAGCGGGGAGAGTAAGTTTATGTACGGATTTAGGAGGGATCAATTTGCTCAATGTCAAACATGGTACAATCCGGACCAGGGTTGAACAAAAGATGGCTAAAGCATTAATTAAAGAGGGAATTAGATTTGAGCAAAACTATTTTTTAAAAGGTTATGAGGTTGATTTTTGGATTGAAAGGGCCGGTTTAGTAATAGAAATTGACGGCTTTAGTCATTTAAGCAAAGAGAAATCAACTTCCGATCAGATTAAAGACCGTAAACTATGTGACCAAGGCTATACTGTAATCAGATTTACTAATCACCAGATATATAATAATTTGATACATTGCGTCCAAGAGGTTAAAACAATAATTTACCAAACCAAGAAATATTTTTATAAACAAGGTGATTCCGTCAACTCTGTCTGGAAAGAAGCGTTAAAGCCGATTAGGGAAAACCTAAAGTCAATAGAAACTGAAGCAAAACGACCAATGAATATCGAAGCCCAATTTTTAAGCCTTGAAGAGGAAATAGATTGAACGTCCCGGTTCACAACAATAATTTTCAATCACAACCGGACATGAGGAGGCTTGATCTATTTCAACCATAGCAATCACCTGGGTTTGTGAACCTGCGTCGAATGAAGCAGCGATCGGATTAAAAATAGGTTGGCTAATGACTTCATTAAGTGTAACCAAGAGTTGATCGCGAATATTATGATAGAATTCACCAACCCTCTGAATATAATTGATAGTTTCGGTGATTCTCGGGACCCGTCCTAATCTTGCTACTCGTGTAGGCCCAGCATTATAGGCGGCTAAAATTAACTCAAATTCATTAAATTGCTGTTTTAGATCTTTTAAGTAACTAGCGCCGGCATAGATGTTTTGCTCAATATCAAAAGGGTTGGATATTTTCATTATTTTAGATACGCAATCAGTAATCTGCATCAAGCCACGGGCTTCGCAAGGAGATATTGCTTTGGGACGGAATGAAGATTCAGCTGCGATAATACTTGCGATTAATAAAGGATCAAAATCAGTTCTTTTGGATTCTGAGATGACCGCCTTAATAATAATTTCTTTTTCATTTAAACTTAGTTTAGGATTGAAGCGAGTGACCATTTGATTGAGTAAATCCGATTGAATTGTTTCGGGACTATAAAAAACTGGTGAATTGGTATAGATCGGGGTAGCGAACGCTTGGGACGCTACAATTGAAGAGAACCCGAATAAAACGGCAACTACGATGAGAGAAGTAAATACTACTTGTTTGACAGAATTAAACATAGTAAACCTCCTATGTAAAATAGCCAATCTTTAAGCAAGAGGCGCGAGGCATGAGTCTGTAAGTAATCCCTATTGCTTTTTAAAGTATAACAAGCTTACTTAAGGCTAAATTTGATTTCCATGTCGGCCCATCCAGCTATTAGGTTGGTCCGGTATAGGCAACAAGGCTTCTACTTTCAAAAGTATTGGTTAAAATGGCAATTATTATACATGGTAAGAACGGAATATTAAATAATAATAAGCAACTAATCGAGGCGGATACTTGTCGTCACAGCAATTAGAGCATGTGAAAAAAGATAAACCGGGCTAGTTTAAGACCCGGTTTTAAGGTTGGGTTATTTAGAGATTAGCTTTTTGGGGAATCAGGAGACCAGACTAAACGTGGCATACGGGCGGCTGAAGCTTCATCAACTCTTGATATGGGCGTAAGATGCGGGGCGGAAGTTAGTTTTTCCGGTGAGTTCTTGGCCTCAGATATAATTTGAAGAAAAGATACAAGAAAATCATCAAGTGTCCATTGGCTTTCCGTTTCAGTAGGTTCGATCATCATTGCCTCGTCCACTATTAATGGAAAATAAATAGTGGGCGGATGATAACCAAAGTCGATTAAACGTTTGGCCACATCTAAAGCCTTGATACCGTATGGTTTAAGGTTGGCGGCTGAGGCAACAAACTCATGCATACAAGGACGGTTGTATGGTATTTGAAGATAGTCGCTTAATCCGACACGGAGATAGTTTGCATTTAAGATCGCATCTCGACTCACTTGGGTTAGTCCTTCACCGCCTAAAGCTTTGATATAAGCCAGCGCTTTCAAGAGCACTAAAAAATTGCCATAAAAACCATGTATTTTGCCGATGCTTAATGGGCGGTCGTATTCCCACGAAAAAGTTCCCGATTGGCTCCGTAAAACTGGTACGGGAAGATAGTCGGCCAGAAAGCTTCTGACTCCAACAGGCCCGGCTCCGGGACCGCCACCGCCATGGGGGGCGGCAAAGGTTTTATGGAGATTTAAATGGACCAGATCGAACCCCATATCGCCCGGTCTGACTATACCCATAATTGCGTTTAAATTAGCGCCGTCATAGTATAAGAGACCGCCGTTACTGTGGATTAAATCAGCGATGGTTTTGATCTCTTTTTCAAAAAGGCCGAGTGTGTTGGGGTTAGTAAGCATTAAAGCCGCAGTATCGGGCCCGACTAGGGATTGTAAATGTTCCAGATCAACTAAACCTTGGGAATCGCAATTTACAGTAGCAATATTGAATCCAGCCATGGCGGCGCTGGCGGGGTTGGTGCCGTGGGCCGAAGCTGGTACTAAAACTTTGTTGCGGTTGAATTCTTTCCGGTGATGAAGGTAAGTTTTGATGATTAATAAAGCAGTCAACTCTCCATGGGCGCCGGCTGCCGGTTGCAGCGTAAAATGGTCCATACCCGTGATTTCGATTAGAGCTTGTTCCAGCTCATAGAGAAACTTTAAGATTCCCTGAGATAGCCTCTCCGGCCAAAGGGGATGACTGTTTGTGATTCCGACGAGGCTGGTAAGGTCTTCATTGATTTTTGGGTTATATTTCATGGTACAAGATCCCAATGGATAAAAACCGCTGTCTACTCCGTAATTACGATTGGATAAATTTGTGTAGTGCCTTACGATATCGACCTCGGCTAGTTCGGGTAGTTCTAAAGGAGTTTTACGAAGCATCGCCGAGGGAAGTGATGTTTCAGGGTCGAAGTAGGGTATCTCGGAGTGGGGTAAGACCCATGAACGTTTTCCGGGCGATGACTTTTCAAAGCTAAGTAAAGATTCTTTCATAAAAGGCGCCTCATTTCTTTAACAAAATTATCCAAGTCGCTTTTGGAGAAAACTTCGGTAGCGCAGATTAGTAGCGAGTCGTTTAAAAGCGGATCGACTCTGCCTAGGTCGAAGCCGGGGAAAATTCCATTTTCGATAAGTTTTGTTTGATAAAAAGAGGCCGGTTTGGGAAATTTCAAAGCGAACTCTATGAAAAAAGGCCCTTGGTAAAGAGGCTTTAGCCCAAGGCTTGTCAGTTGGGCGAATAGATAATGAGCGTTTTGATAAGCCCTTAAGGCGGTCTCTTTAAACCCTGCCGGGCCAAGCGCCGTAAGATATATACCGGCGCGTAAGGCGCAGAGGGCTTGGTTGGAGCAAATGTTGGAGGTGGCTTTTTCACGCCGAATATGTTGTTCCCTAGTCTGAAGGGTTAAGACGAAAGACCGTTTCCCGGTATGGTCTTTTGTTTCTCCGACTATTCTACCGGGAATTTTCCGTAAAAAACGTTCTGATGCGGCGATCATTCCTAAATAGGGCCCGCCGTAGGACAAGTGGATTCCCAAGGGTTGTCCTTCGGCAACCACGATATCGGCGCCTAAGGACCCCGGACTCTCCACGATTCCCAGCAAAAGTGGGTGGACGTAACAGATTGCTATAAGATTAAGGGCTTTGGCGGTTTTAATTAGCTCCGAGTAATTCTCGATCAACCCGAAAAAGTTTGGATTTTGAATGATTAGGGCCGCTGTTGTACTTTCACAAGCCTTTTCCAATTTCGCCAAGTCAATTAAACCATTTTGGATGGGAAGGTTAATTAACTCGATTCCCAGATGTTTAGTATAAGTCAATAAAACTTGTTTCAGGTGAGGGCTGAGCGTTCCGGGTATCAAAAAACGGGACTTCTTTGTTTCTTTGGCTACCATTAAAACAGCTTCCGCTAAAGCGGTAGGACCATCATATAATGAGGCGTTGGTTACAGGTAGCCCAAAGAGGCGCGCGGTTAAAGTTTGATATTCAAAAATCGCCTGTAAAACACCTTGTGAAATTTCAGGCTGATAAGGCGTATAAGCGGTATAAAATTCGGAGCGACCGGCTAAATGGTCGACCAAGGTTGGAATATAATGCCGGTAAGCTCCTGCTCCAAGAAAAGACAATGATAGTTGGCGTTCTTGATTGACTGTTTTTTCAAATTCTTCCCGTAATTCGATCTCAGTTGAGGGAGACGGTAAATTTAAGGGAAGGTTCAGGCGAAGTTCTTGGGGGATATCGCCTAATAAATCGTTAAAAGATTGGACGCCGATCTTTCTTAACATAGCTTGGAGATCGGAAGAGCACACGTCTGAACTCCAGTCACTTAGGCATCTCGTATGCC
>ENA-UOOK01003718-UOOK01003718.1-fermentation-metagenome-genome-assembly--contig:-NODE-3718-length-17040-cov-3.736179_pt1 | contig 17040 bp, 15 predicted proteins | sample MGYA00245777_ERZ724023 | MGnify/ENA primary metagenome ERZ724023 (study PRJEB28704, sample SAMN03018312) | fermentation metagenome | biome: anthropogenic terrestrial biome; feature: soil; material...
AGATGGTCAGCTTTACCATAACCGAAAAAGGGTATGCCGGGCCGCTGATGCGCAGGATCGCGGAATTTTGCCTGGAGAGGTACAATAACGGCGCCTATCCCATCACCCTGGTTAGTATGGATAATTGTGCCCGGAACGGGGAGATCCTGTCCAATGCGGTGGAGAAGCATGCCAGGGATCTGGTGGCGGAAGGCAGGGCGGACGACGGTTTTCTGCGGTATCTGTCCGATAAGACGAAGGTAGCTTTCCCGTGGACCGCCATAGACAAAATCACGCCCAGACCCGACGCTTCCGTGAAAGAACTCCTGGAGAAGGACGGCTTTGAGGATACGGAGCAGATCGTAACGGAGCGGCATACCTATACCGCGCCTTTCGTGAATTCGGAAGAGACGGAGTATCTTGTCGTGGAGGATACATTCCCCAACGGAAGGCCGAAGCTGGAAGCGGCCGGCATTCTGTTCGCCGACCGGGCAACCGTCGACCGGTTTGAGAAAATGAAGGTGGGTACCTGCCTGAATCCGCTCCATACCGCTCTGGCCATTTTCGGATGCCTGCTGGGATATGAAACCATCCACGAGGAAATGAACGATGAAGAACTGAAGAATCTGGTGTGGAAACTGGGCTACCGGGAGGGAATGCCGGTAGTGACGGATCCCGGCATCATCCGGCCGGAGGATTTCCTGAAGGATGTATTGACAAAACGCCTTCCGAACCCCTTCATGCCGGATTCGCCGCAGAGAATCGCCACCGATACATCGCAGAAAATTTCCGTCCGCTTCGGGCAGACACTCCTGGCATATGCGTCAGATCCTGAACTCAATTTGGACGGGCTGATCTTTATTCCTCTTGTATTTGCCGGCTGGCTGAGATATCTTTTGGGCTTGGATGACAAAGGGGAAAACTTTGTCCTGAGCCCCGATCCGAGGAGGGAGGAACTTGCCGGACTGCTTAAAGGGATTAAGCTCGGACAGACAATCGTTGAAGAGGAAGGAATCGATGCCATACTTCGCGACAAGAGCATTTTTGCGATTGATTTGTTTTCCTGCGGCATGGCTGAAAAAGTGAAGGGCATGTTCGGGGAGATGCTGGAAGGCCCCGGAGCCGTGCGCAGGACATTGCGGAAATATTGTGCAGGATCATCGCTCACGTAACCTCAAAACACGATTCACTATGACAGAAACAGATGACAGAAACAGAATAGGCAGAAAGGAAATGAAATATGCTCAACGTAGCCATTATCGGAACAGGAAATATTCATAAGCGCCATGTGGAGGGACTCTTAACGTTCCCGGACAGGTGCAGGATCGTAGCCCTGGTTGACATTTTCCCGGAGAAAGCGGAGCGTTCCAAGGCGAAATTTCATTTGGATGACGCCAAAGTTTTTGACAGCCATGAAAAGATGCTGGAGTCCGGTCTGAAGATCGATCTGGCCCATATCTGTACCCCGCCTTCCTGTCATGCGGAGATTGCAGTCAACTGCATGAACGCGGGGATCAATGTGGTGGTGGAAAAGCCGATGGCTCCCAGTTTGAAGGAATGTGACGCCATGCTGGAGGCGGAGAGGCGAAATGGGGTGACAATGGCCTGCATCGCCCAGAACCGTTTTCAGAACAGCGTTTATAAGCTGAAAAAGATAGCGGACAGCGGGCTGGCCGGAAAGATCCGATGCGCCCATGTCAATTCTGTCTGGTGGAGAGGGCACAGCTATTATGATTTATGGTGGAGAGGGACCTGGGAAAAGGAAGGCGGCGGTCCTACCCTGAATCATGCCGTCCATCACATCGATATGATCAACTGGATCCAGGGAGGACTTCCCGTGGAGGTCAGCGCCATGCTGGCCAATGTGATGCATGACAACTCGGAGGTGGAGGATGTATCCTTCGCTGCGCTCCGTTATGGGGACGGCTCCATTGCGGAGGTGACAAGCTCCGTAGTCCATCATGGAGAGGAGCAGGGAATCATACTGCAGTGTGAGAACGCAAAAATTGCGGCTCCATGGTCCTGCTTGGCGGAGGTTTCCCAGAAAAACGGATTCCCGGTACCGGGACACAATAAGGAATTGATGGAGAAGTTGAACGCCGCATATGAGGAGCTGGGGGATTTCAAATATACCGGTCATACCGGAGAGATCGAAAACGTACTGACAGCCCTGGAAACCGGAACCAAACCGTTTATCACAGGAGAAGACGGCAGAAAGACGGTGGAGCTGATTACGGCGATCTATAAATCGGGGTTCCAGAAAAGGACAGTAACGCTTCCGATCACAAAAGAGGATGAGTATTACACCATCGAGGGGATCCGTAAGAATGCCGTCTATTTCTATAAAAAGACCTCCAGTGTGGAGAATTTTGCGGCGGAAGATATTTCGGTCGGAAATTATCAGGAAAATGATAAAAAGAAATAAAGATACTGCTGCAAAATGGCTTGTTGCAGTAGAATCAAATAAAGGAATATGAGTTTTAACTATAGAAACAATCCATATTTTATAAGAAGGAGAGGGAAAGCCATGGATAAAAGAGATGGAATGAACTATGCACCGAAGGGGAAGCCAAACCCGGTAGTAAAAAAGGGAGAGTTCGTTTTCGCGGCGATCGGGCTGGATCACGGACATATCAAAGGCATGTCCAACGGGCTCCTGGAGGCGGGCGCCACACTGAAGTGGGTCTATGATCCGGATCCGAAAAAAGTGGAAGCCTTTCTGAAAGCCTATGGAGATACCGGTGTCAAAGCGGCGGAAAGCGAAGAACAGGTACTCGCCGATCCGGAGGTAAAGATGGTGGCGGCGGCATGCGTGACATCGGAGCGTGCAGCGTTGGGCGTCCGCGCCATGAAGGCCGGAAAGGACTATTTTGTGGATAAGGCTCCCCTCACCACGCTGGAGCAGTTGGAGATGGTAAAGAAGACCATCCGGGAAACCGGAAAGAAATATATGGTCTGCTATGGCGAGCGTCTGCAGTCGGAAAGCGCCGTATATGCGGGAGAACTGATCCAGCAGGGAGCAATCGGCAAGGTTATCCAGGTATTGGGTATGGGCCCCCACCGCCTGAACGCACCGTCCCGGCCGGCCTGGTTTTTCAAAAAGGAAAACTACGGCGGTATACTCTGCGACATCGGAAGCCATCAGGTCGAACAGTTCCTGTACTATACGGGAGCAACGGATGCGACGGTGGTCAACAGCGAGATCGGAAATTACAATCATCCGCAATACCCGGAGCTGGATGATTTCGGAGATGCGACCCTGGTGGGCAACAACGGTGCCATGGGATATTTCCGCGTGGACTGGTTTACACCGGACGGGCTTTCCGTATGGGGTGACGGACGAACCTTCATTCTGGGGACGGAAGGTTATATTGAGCTGAGAAAATATGTGAATGTGGCAAAGGAAAAAGGCGGAGATCATGTGTTTTTCGTAAACAAAGACGGCGAGCATTATATCAACGCAAAAGGGAAGACCGGTTTCCCCTATTTCGGGCAGTTGATCCTGGACTGCCTCCATCGGACGGAGAACGCCATGACGCAGGAGCATACGCTGAAGGCGGCGGAGCTGTCCGTAAAGGCGCAGATGCTGGCGAGGAAGGTAAAGTAAGAGAAAGGAAAGAAAGGTGCAGGACAAGAAGACCGGATTTTATCGGGATCCGGGTGGTATCCTGTATATCCTTAACCGGATGGAAGATAATTGCATATATCACATCAGTCTGGCGGTTTCTATTGCCGGACTTTTTTTATGCTTTTCCCGGGCCGGGAATTTATTTTTGTAAAAATGGAAAACTTTCTATCGGTTGCGGTCGTCTATAAAGTGGTTAACAAAAAGATACGTATCAAATAAGTTTGAGGAGGACAGCTTGGCGCCAATGAATAAAGACAGTCTTGAAGAGCTGATAGCAGAGCATGCTGTTCAATATAAAGAGCATTACTACCGATTGGCCTACAGTTATGTCAGGAATGCGGACGATGCTTTGGACATTGTCCAGGAATCGATATACAAAGCGATTTCTTCCATGGATTCCCTGAAAAATCCAAATTCCATAAGGACCTGGTTTTACCGGATCGTAGTGAATACTTCATTGGATTTTTTGCGGAAACGGAAGAAAACCAGCCCCGCGGAGGAAGAAGTGCTGACAAGGTTGGATTTCGGGAGAACCGATCGTTATGAAGATTTTGATCTGAAAAAGGCATTGGATCAATTACCTGAAAAATACCGTACGGTAGTCATATTGAGGTTTTTTGAAGACCTGAAAATAGAGGAGATCGCAGAAGTCCTCGATGTGAATACCAATACGGTAAAGACCCGCCTGTACGCTTCTTTTGAAAAACTGCGCCTGACATTGAACGAGAATAGCATGGAAGTTTAGTACATGATATATTACAGGCTTTCGAAAGCATTCAAATATTAACAAGGAGGTTTCATATGGAACGGAACAGCCTGGATCGTCTGAAAGAGGAATATCTGGAAACACCGATTCCGGAGGAATTGGATTTTCTGGTAAGGAAAGCATTCAAAGACAGGAGAGCATATAAAATGAAAAGAAATAATATATGGAAAAAAATAGGAGTAACGGCCGCTTCCATCGTCGTCTGCGTAGGTATCCTGACAGCCGGGATCAACGGCAGTCCGGCATTTGCGGCAACATTGTCCAAAGTACCGGTTCTCAAAAGCATCGTGAGAGTACTGACTTTCCGGGAGTACACGGTAAAGGAAGGCAAGTACAAAGCCGACATCAAGGTTCCTTCCATCCAGGGTCTGAAAAACAAGGATCTGGAAAACACATTGAATGAGAAATACCTGGAAGAGAACAAGAAGCTGTACGAAGATTTTATGGCGGATATGGAAGATATGAAAAAAAGCAATACGGATGGCCATATGGGAGTGGACAGCGGATATACCGTATTGACCGATACGGACAAAATCCTGTCGGTTGCCCGGTATGTTGTGAATACGGTCGGTTCCTCCTCTACCGTGATGAAATACGATACGATCGACAAGGAGAAGGAGATCCTGATTACCTTGCCAAGCCTGTTCAAGGACGACAGTTATGTGGACATCATCAGTGAAAACATCAAGGAACAAATGATCGCACAGAACAAAGCGGACGAAAACAAGATTTACTGGGTGGAAGGGGTAAACACGGATTTTGAACCTTTCCAGAAAATCTCCGCGGATCAGAACTTCTATATTACCGCAGAAGGAAAGCTGGTCCTGTCCTTTGACAAATATGAAGTAGCCCCCGGTTATATGGGGACCGTGGAGTTTGAAATACCGACCGACATTCTTTCGGAGATACTGGTCAGCGACGAGTATATCAAATAAGTCAAAACTGTTTTCAACAGATAAAATCTGAGGATGCACAAAGGACTGTTATACGAAGTAAATTGATATATGCTCCCCTTATGATAGACAGTAGAATAATATCATGGGGGGAGAATTTTTAGGTTAAGCTTTGTTGATTCTCTTCTGATAGAAAGCCTTTCTGTAGCCGGTTGGTGTTACTCCCTCATAGCGCTTGAAAAGCTTCATAAAGTATTTTTCATCCCGATAGCCGACCATTTCGCTGATTTTTTCTATTGACAATTTCGGTGTCGTTGTCAATAGGTTCTGAGCCGCTTTAATTCTTTGAATATTTATATATTCTATTAGAGTGTAGCCGGTCGCCTTTTTAAAGATAGCGGTGATATAAGAAGGATGGTAACCAAATTTTGATGCGACTTCACTAACAGTTAGATCAGCGTCATAATTCGCCTGGATCCACTCCATTATATCTGCTATAGTGGGAGAAATTTTACTATGCTTTAATTTGATCGTGCGTTTTAGAAACACATCATTTGATAATTCCAATAATAAGGTACTCAAGGCGTAATCACATTGATGACTGGTACGAAAGCCACCCCTTTTCGAAATATCCAGCAATTGGACAAATAACAGATTCGTTCTGCAGCTATCGGATAATTCTCCTGTTTCAGGCAGAATGAAATATTGTTTATCATGTCCTTCTGATTCATACAAGCTGATCAAAGATTGTTCCTCCGAATGATTTTTGGTAACATATACCGGATCCGTAATATAAAAATGGGTCCAATAATAGGATAGTTTTCCTTCCGTAGGGCGATACCCATAATGGCATTTATCCGGAAACAGGATAACAAATTCATTTGGCCCAATATCATAATCTCTCGAATCGGTATTGATATATAAGTGCCCTTGCAGCACGGATATGAAAACGAAGGAATCCAGAATCCGTTTCATATGAATGAACTGATTGTCATTCACCAAATTTCCGCCATATAAATATTTCACCGGATATTTCGCATCTGCAATTGCATATAACATCCTATGATTTGACCACCTTTCATTCTGATTTGTAAGTTGTTTGCTACAAGATATATGGTAGCATATATCTGTGCTTTGTACAATTCCATTGTGAATTTTTACCCTTGTTTCGAGGCGGAAGAGATGATAACAGGCGAAAAAAATAAATAATTTTGGAGGGTGAATCAATATGACAAAGATGGTTATCAACGCAGACATAAAAAAGGGGAGGATAAACAAGAACATATACGGCCATTTTTCAGAACACCTTGGAAGATGTATTTATGGAGGCTTCTGGGTCGGAGAAGATTCGGAGATCCCAAATATCAACGGAATCCGGAAAGACGTAGTCGAAGCGTTGAAAGAGCTTCATATCCCTGTACTCCGGTGGCCGGGCGGATGCTTTGCGGACGAGTATCACTGGAGGGATGGAATCGGCCCGAAGGAAAAGCGCCCCCAAATGATTAATGTCCACTGGGGCGGCGTAACGGAAAACAACCATTTCGGCACTCATGAGTTTTTTCAGCTATGTGAGCTTTTAGGAGCTGAACCGTATATTTGTGGTAATGTGGGAAGCGGAACGGTTCAGGAGATGAGAGAATGGATCGAATATATGACCTTTGACGGCGAATCGCCTTTATCCAATTTGAGGGCTGAAAACGGGAGGAAAGAGCCCTGGAAGCTCAGATATTTTGGCGTTGGGAATGAAAACTGGGGCTGCGGAGGGAATATGAGGCCGGAGTATTATGCGGACCTCTATCGCAGATACGCCACCTATGTACGCAATTTCGGAGGAAACCGAATAGATAAGATTGCCTGTGGACCAGGCGGCGATGATTATCATTGGACGGATGTGCTGATGAAACAAGCCGGCGGGCTTATGGACGGGTTAAGTTTACATTATTATACCGTGCCGGGCAATTGGCCGAAGAAAGGTTCTGCCACAGAGTTTGATGAAAACGACTGGTTTACTACACTGAAGAAAACTCTGTACATGGATGAGATTATCACCAAGCACTCCACAATTATAGATCGGTATGATCCGGAGAAGAGGGTAGGCCTCGTTGTGGATGAGTGGGGGACCTGGTTCGATGTGGAACCCGGAACCAACCCTGGATTTCTTTATCAGCAAAACACAATGCGGGATGCCTTGGTTGCGGGAATTAACTTCAATATATTCCATGATCATTGTGACAGGGTTCAGATGGCCAATATCGCGCAGACCATAAACGTTTTGCAGTCGGTAATCCTTACGGAAGGGAATAAGCTGGTATTGACGCCGACCTACCATATATTCAATATGTATAAGGTTCATCAGGATGCGGAAGCTCTTTCCGTGAATATACAAGAAACGGAGTATTGCTGTGGGGAAGCCAAAATACCTCAAATCAGTGCATCGGCTTCCGTTGATAAGGATGGCAGGATACATGTATCCTTATGTAATTTGAATCCGAAGGAAGGCGCAGTAGTCAACTGTGAGTTAAGAGGAGACAAAAAAGCCAGGGTTTCCGGAACCGTATTGACATCTTCTGAAATGAACGCTTTCAATGACTTTGACTCACCGGACCATGTGAAACCTGAAGTGTTTTCCGATGCGGTTATCAAGGGAAGCGATATGAAAGTGGATCTTCCGGCTATGTCGGTAGTCATATTGACATTGGAATAGGCAAATACGTTTGCGGACATTCAAGCCTCCGGTGTCGGACTTGTTAGTAGCACCGGTTATGACCCCGAATACCTTAAAAATGGCTAAGGGAGGTGGAGGGACTATTTCGGCTTATTTTTTATAGAGAAATATGATGTGTCTGAATAAAAAGCCAGGAGGGTGTGCAATGACGAAAACAGCAAAGGAAATCAATCTGAGTCAAGTGGATATCAAAGATGTATTCTGGTCTCGCATACAGGAATTGGTTATCGATACGGTGATCCCCTATCAGGAAAAAGTTCTGAACGATGAAATACCTGGCGTAGCAAAAAGCCATGCTATCGAGAACTTCAAAATCGCCGCGGGGTTGGCAGAAGGGGAATTCTACGGAGCAGTATTTCAAGACAGTGATGTGGCGAAATGGTTGGAAGGCGTCGCCAATTCACTGGTAATCAAACCGGATGCGGGATTGGAAAAACGCGCGGACGCAATTATTGACATTATAGAACAGGCACAGCAGGAAGATGGCTATTTAAACACTTACTTTACCATCAAGGAACCGGACCATCGCTGGCAGAACCTGCATGAGTGCCATGAGATGTACTGCGCGGGCCATATGATGGAAGCCGCTGTCGCTTATTATAGGGCAACGGGAAAGGATAAGCTTCTGAAAGTAATGGAGCGTATGGCGGACAATATCGCGGATCATTTCGGCCCGGGGAAAGAGCCGGGAATCCCGGGGCATCAGGAAATCGAAATCGGGCTTATGAAGATGTACCGCATTACGGGCAAGGAGAAATACAAGGATATGGCTCGCTTCTTTATTGAGGAAAGAGGCAAGAAACCCAACTATTTCGAGGAAGAAAAGGCAAAAAGAGGCTGGACTCTATGGGGAATGAATCCGGCAGACCCGAAGTATAATCAAAACCATGCCACCGTATACGAACAAGATGAAGCGGTTGGCCATTGTGTACGCGCAGTCTACATGTATACAGCCATGGCGGATCTGGCGGCGGAGGAAGACGACAAAGAATTATATAAGGCTTGCTTAAGGCTTTGGAACAATGTGGTCAACCGAAAGATGTATATTACGGGCGGTATCGGCTCCACAACGTACGGAGAAGCGTTTACGATTTATTATGACCTGCCGAATGACACGATATATGCGGAAACATGCGCCTCCATCGGACTGGTTTTCTTCGCAAAAAGGATGCTGGAAATGGATCCGAACGGAGCATTCGCTGATGTCATGGAATTGGCCTTGTATAACGGAACGATCAGCGGGATGCAGCTGGATGGCAAACGGTTCTTTTATGTCAACCCGTTGGAAGTGAATCCCGGGGTTTCCGGAGTGCTGCCCGGATACAAGCATGTTCTCCCCGAACGGCCGGGCTGGTTCGGGTGTGCATGCTGCCCGCCCAATCTGGTAAGATTGCTTACTTCCCTGGGGCAGTATGCATGGGGAGAAAATGAGAGCACCATTTATTCCCATTTGTTTATCGGGCAAACCGCGGAACTGAAGAAAGCCACCATTGCAGTAGAAAGCAAATATCCCTGGGAAGGTGATATTGTCTATCATGTGGCGGCAAAAGAAGATAAGGAATTTACGCTTGCGATCCATATACCGGCTTTCGTGAAAGACGCAAAGATTACTGTAAACGGCCGGGCAATAGACGCAGAAGGTTATATACGGAAGGGGTATCTGTATATTTCACGTAAATGGGGCGGGGCGGATAAAGTGGAGCTTTCTTTTGCCATGCCGGCACGGAAAATTTATGCCAATCAGGAAGTCAGGCAAGATGCCGGATGTGTGGCTTTGATGAGAGGTCCTGTTGTTTATTGCTTTGAAGGAGTGGACAACGGGGAACGCCTGCAGTCCATCCGTATTCCTAGGAATCTGGGTGTAAGAGCGGAAGTGTGCAAAGAAGGAGTATTAAAGGATAACGTAATACTCAAAATGGACGGATTCAGGATGGTAAGCGGGGAAGATCTGTACTCCGAAAATCCTCCGAAAAAGGAAAAAGCGGAGCTGACAGCAATACCCTATTATACCTGGGGGAACCGCGGATTGAACCAAATGCGGGTGTGGATGCTGGAAGAATAGAATATCTACAATAATGCTGAATTTAAAGGTATTGTGAGGTCGGGAAAAAACTGATATGAAACCATGCCGTTGCTTGCTTCGTGAAGTGGAAGACCGGAAGGATTTCTGGACTGCGGTTCAGGACCATTTGGAAAGCCTGCCGCCGGAATATCGTGCCGATGAAGAAGAATATGAGACGAGGCTGAAATGCTGTAAGGAGTGTGCCCGTCTGGTAAACGGTTTTTGCGGTCTTTGCGGATGTGTGGTGGAATTACGGGCAGCCAAGCGTTTTATGGGCTGCCCGGATTCTCCGTCTAAATGGAAGCCGATGAAAAGGGAAAGCACAGGATAAGAGTCATGCCATCATCAGGACAATTATTTTACAACAAGGAAGGATTTTCTATTTTGGTGCCGAATTATCTTAGAAAATTATATAAAGTGTTGGAAATTGGAGGAGAAGTAACTTGAAAAATAAAAAGAAATTAATCATTCTCGTAAATTAATCATTCTCGTCTTACTCGTTATGATTCTTTCTATCCCTGTTAACGCCTTTGCATGCTTTGATGATTATGGTTATAACCAAAAAGCCAGAATGTTTAAGGGAACTTTGGAGAATTGGGAAGCGCTGTTATCCGGCTCACCCGCGACTCCCTGGGATCGCAAAGCACTTGATGTTGTTTTCGTGGAAAGAAAATGGGATAAGCTCTTTGATCCTATGTTGTCCGGTAACCCTCCATTGGATTCGGGTGCCTGGCAGAAGGCGAGCTTGTGGCAGTATTTATCCGGTGACCAGTTAGGATGGACCTGGCACTTGGATCTCAAAATCGTTTATTCTCCCAAAAGTCCGATTCCCGGCGCTCTTGTGCTTTCAGAAGAAGAAATGGGAATTACAGGCTTTTACTGTGTCACCCAAAAAGAATGGCTTACCGGTCCGCGAGGCCAAAAAGTCATAAAACAGGATTTTTCAGTCCATCCAAGGATCATTCAACGAGCTCTGAAATCAGCTAAATAGTTTTCCCGGACATCACGGCGAGTATATGGGCAATCCCATACCTTGGATAAAAGTATTGCGGGAGACGATACAAAAAGCAGACTGGTAGGTAGGACAGGGATAAAATGGCATACGGGATATCCGGATCTATAATTGGGAACGGCGTTACAGGAAGCCGTTCTTTTTAATTAAGAAGGATTATTCATAAAAATGTTGTATATATATATTAGAAGTTAGAAGTTGGAGGTTGGATGTTAGAGGTTGAAGGCTGGAAATCAAAAGTTTGAGGTTGGAGCATAGAAGTTAGAAGTTGGAAAAGTTAGAAGCTGAAGCATAGAGGTCAGGAGTTGAGAAAGATAGAGGCTTGAGAAGTTGGATAGGACATTCGAGTTACCAAAAGAATAATAGGTCAGGAGGGGTAGCATGATTCGGGAAGAATTGGAAGGTTTGGAGGAAGAGATCCTTTCCCCACTTGCGGCCAAAAGCAGCCGGAGCAAAGGGCGTCTCCACCCGTGTGAACCATGTGAAATCCGCACGGAATTCCAGCGGGACAGGGACAGGATCCTGCACTGCAAATCCTTCCGCCGTCTGAAGCACAAAACTCAGGTCTTTATTTCGCCGGAAGGGGACCACTATCGGACCCGGCTCACCCATACCCTGGAAGTAGCCCAGATCGCCCGCACCATTGCCCGTGCGCTCCGGCTGAACGAAGACCTGACGGAAGCAATCTCCCTGGGACACGACCTGGGACATACCCCTTTCGGTCATACGGGGGAGCGCCTGCTTGACAGTGTATCCTCCAACGGCTTCAAGCATAATGTTCATAGCCTGCGGGTCGTGGATATCCTGGAGAACGGAAAGGGGCTGAACCTTACCTGGGAGGTCCGGGACGGCATTGTAAACCATACGAGCTCCGGGAAACCGGCTACCCTGGAGGGACAGATCGTCTCCCTGAGCGACCGCGTTGCTTATATCAACCACGATATAGACGATGCGATAAGGGCAAAAGTAATTTCCGAAGAGGAGCTGCCGCAAGACAGCGTCCGAATTCTTGGGGATTCCCACAAAGTCCGGATCGATACCATGGTAAAGGACATTATCTATCACAGCATGGATCGGAATCGGATCAGCATGAGCGAACCGGTGGGACAAGCCACGGAAATACTGCGGGATTTCATGTTCCGGCGGGTTTATATCGATTCCGCCGCGAAGGCGGAGGAGCAGAAGGCTATGTATGTGCTGAAGGAGCTGTTCCGTTATTTTATGGAACATCCCCAGCTTATGCCGGAGGAATATTTCAAGCAGATCCCGGTATATGGGGAAGAACAGGCAGCCTGTGACTATATTGCGGGCATGACGGATAACTATGCCACCCGGATATTCCATGAGCTGTTTGTACCGTCTTCCTGGAAACAGCTATAAAAATATTAGGATATTTGCAGGAATATCGAATATCGCGTCGAATAATATTAGTTTGGATCAGGCTCCGGAGTCCTTTTGGATAATTTGAAAGGAAAAAAATAAAAAAAAGAAGGAAAATTTACGGTTTTGGCGAACATATATATAAGAGAAACAGGTGATTGTTATGCCGTTGTTTCCCGATGACTGGATCGATGAAGTTGTATCAAGAAACGATATCGTTGACGTAGTCAGTGAATATGTGGTATTGAAGCCCAGCGGAAGAGGATATTTCGGGCTTTGTCCGTTCCATAATGAAAAGACTGCCTCCTTCCATGTATCTCCAGAAAGACAGATTTATCATTGTTTCGGATGTGGGGAAGGAGGCAATGTTATCTCATTTGTCATGGGCATCGAGCATATGGAGTTTGTCGAAGCCATGAAGCATCTGGCGGAGCGTGCCGGTGTTCCCTTGCCGGACAACACGGATACGGATACGGAGGACTACCGGAAAAAAAAGGAGGAACGTCAACAGCTCTATGAGATGAACAAGGAATGTGCCAGGTATTATCATCAGATGCTCCTTGGGGACGAGGGAAAAGAAGCCTTGGCTTATCTGAATTCCCGCGGACTGGACATGCGGATCATCCGCAGCTTTGGGCTGGGCTTTGCCCCGGACCGCTGGGAGAGTGCCCGCGAATATCTTAAGTCCAGGGGTTATGATGACAAACAGCTGCTGGACGCGGGCATTACCGTAGAGAATACGGAAAAAGGAAGGATTTATGACCGGTTCCGTAACCGTGTCATCTTTCCGATCATCAATATAAGAGGGTTGGTGCTGGGTTTTGGCGGACGGGTCATGGACGCTTCCCTTCCGAAGTATCTGAATTCGCCGGACAGCCCCACCTTCAACAAGAGTGTGAGCCTCTTCGGCTTGAACCTTGCAGGCAAGATCAGGCCATTGGAGTATCTGATCATTGTAGAAGGTTATATGGATGTGATTGCCATGCATCAATTTGGATTTCCTCAGACAGTCGCATCATTGGGTACATCCCTGACGGAGGAGCAAGCCAAGCTTATGAGGCGGTATACCTCCGACGTCTATGTCGCCTATGACGGGGATGCTGCCGGCCAGAAAGCGACCCTGCGGGCACTGGACATCCTGAAGGATGCCAGCTGCCGGGTCAGGGTCATGCAGTTTCCGGGCGGTCTGGATCCGGATGAGGTCCTCAAGCAGTATGGCCCGGAATACTTCAAAAAGCTGATGGACAGGAGCCTGTCCCTGGTGGACTACAGGCTGGCGCGGCTGCGGGAGAAACATGACCTGGACACCACGGATGGGAAAGTGGATTTTGCCACAGAGGCAGCGGAGGTTCTGGCCAGGGTGGATAACCCGATTGAACGGGATACCCATATACAGGAGCTGGAATCCCTGTTAGGCATCAAATCCAGGGCGATATACGATCAGATCAACAGGATTCAGGCTGCCACGCTGGAGCAAAATCGTCTGCAAAGGAATATAGTTGGTAATAATAGGAATACTAAGGAGAAAAAGAGCCCAAGAATACTTAAGTCCAGCTACAGCAGGGCAGAGGACCATCTGGTCAATCTGATGGCACAGGGAGAGGCCGTGGCACGAAAAGTCATTGCCGGGCTGGGAGATCTTGTCTTGCAGGATCCTCTGCATCAGCAGGTTTCCGATATTGTACGGAGTCTTCTGGAAAGAGGCAGGGATGTCAGCGAGGCGCAGATTCTAAGCCATATGGAAGACAGGGAAGATGTCAAAAAATTAGTAGATATATTTCGCCAGGAAATGGAGTATGATAATATAGATACTTTACTATCCGACTGTTTGGGTCAGGTTGCGAAGAATGCGTTGGAAAAACGGCGCCGGGAGCTTCAAAATGAAATCACTGCCATGGACCGGGAGGAAATCCCGGATCCGGAAAAATATAGATCCTTGCTGCAGGAATTGCAGCAACTCAATCAGAGGTTGAGCACAGATAAACTGGAAAGGAGGAAATTGCGTGAAGAACGGAGAGTCTAAAATGAACCGCATCAAGGAACTCATCGAGAAGGGCAAGTCAAAGGGTGTACTGACGTATAAGGAAATAATGGACATGCTGGAAGAAATCGATCTGCAGCCCGAACAAATTGAAAAAGTCTATGAAACCCTGGAATCCCTCGGCATCGACGTAATGGATGAGGTAACAGATGAAGAGGCCGCTCCCGAACAGGATCTGAGCTTAACCATGCCCGAGGGGATTAATATAGATGATCCGGTACGCATGTATCTGAAGGAAATAGGGAAGGTTCCTCTGCTGTCGGCGGATGAGGAAGTGGAATTGGCGCAAAAGATGGCACAGGGGGACGAGATGGCAAAGCGCAAGCTGGTGGAAGCGAACCTTCGCCTGGTTGTCAGCATAGCCAAAAGATACGTAGGACGGGGTATGCTGTTCCTGGACCTGATCCAGGAAGGCAATCTGGGACTGATCAAGGCAGTGGAAAAGTTTGACTATGAAAAAGGCTTCAAATTCAGCACTTATGCCACCTGGTGGATCCGTCAGGCCATTACGCGGGCAATCGCAGACCAGGCAAGGACCATCCGCATTCCGGTTCATATGGTGGAGACCATAAACAAGCTCATCCGCATATCCAGGCAGCTTCTTCAGGAATACGGCAGAGAGCCGTTGCCGGAAGAGATTGCCAAGGAAATGGGCATATCGGAGGATAAGGTCCGGGAAATCATGAAAATTGCACAGGAACCGGTATCCCTCGAGACTCCCATCGGCGAGGAGGAAGACAGCCATCTGGGCGATTTCATACCCGACGACGACGTCCCTGCGCCGGCGGAGGCAGCCGCCTTCTCTATGCTGAAGGAACAGCTGGTAGAAGTACTGGACACATTGACCGACAGGGAACAAAAGGTATTGAAACTGAGGTTTGGCCTTGAAGATGGCAGATCCAGAACCCTGGAAGAGGTAGGCAAGGAATTTGATGTTACCAGAGAACGTATACGTCAGATCGAGGCCAAGGCCCTGAGAAAATTGCGCCATCCAAGCAGAAGCAAAAAACTCAAGGATTATCTGGAGTAGTTTCATGAAACTGAACGATAGACTAAGAAAAATAGCTAATGAGATCAAAACAGGCGAAACCATGGCGGACATAGGAACAGACCATGGTTTTTTGCCTATATATCTGAATGAACGCGGCATAAGTCCTTATGTGGTATTCAGCGATATAAGCAAAGGGTCTTTGGAAAAGGCCAAGGCAAATTGCAGGGAGCAGATGATCGATGATAATTATGATTGCAGGCTTGGCGATGGCCTTGGAGTACTTGCGCCGGCTGAGGTGGATGATATAGTTATCGCAGGCATGGGCGGCAGCCTCATATCCGATATAATCGGAGAAGAACCTGAGCTATCTCACAGTTTCAAAAGGTTCATATTGCAACCGCGAAATAATATTGGCAAACTCAGACGCTGGCTGTTGGCTACAGATGGCCAGAGAGGGCAGGTTTATCTGTATAATCATTACAGCCGAGTATTCCGGAAAGACTGATTCTTTTGAAGACGAATCGGATGCATTCTTCGAATATCCTACATGGCTGCTGGATCACAGAAACGAACTTACAGTAGAATATCTGCAAAGAGAATTCAAGAAAGAACAGAAAATAGTCGATAACATTAGTAAGAACAGCAGTAACGCAGGCAGTGACAGTGAACCTGCCCGTGAGTGTGTTCACGCTATAGAGCAATTACTGAAGGAGTTGAGCTGATATGAAAAAAAACAAATTCACTGAAATAATCGAATCCATATGTTCGCCGGACTTAGCTGAGGACTGGGATAACTGCGGTTATCAGGTAAACACAGAGTTCCAGGATGTGGAGAGGATACTTGTTGCACTGGAAGTGACTGATGAAGTCATAGAGGAAGCAATCGAGACAGAATCCGATATGATAGTAACTCATCATCCCCTGATTTTTGGCGGTCTCAACAGTGTCGATAATGAAGACACTACAGGCAGGTACATCAACAGATTGATCAGGGCCGGCATATCAGTGTATTCGTGCCATACATCATTTGACAAGATGGAAGGTGGGAATAATGATTACCTGGGACAGGTACTTGAACTCAACAACATAGAGCCTTTTGACAACGGAAATGATTTCTGCAGGAAAGCCGTTACGCCTTTCGAGGTGACTTTTGCCGAGTTCATACACCGCGCAGCCGAGGCCCTGGAGATCAATGAAAAATTCTTCAATGCCTGCGGTGATCTGACCAGGACTATATATTCTGTAGGCTGGTGTACAGGCTCGGGAGCTGAATTTATTGAAGACGCCGTTGATGAAGGCTGCGATCTCTATATAACAGGAGATCTGAAGTATCATGATGCCCAGAAGGCGAAGGCAATGGACATATGCGTGTTGGATGCCGGCCACTATGGCACAGAAAAAATCTTCGTGGACAACATGGCTGCTATACTGAGCAGGAAAACAAACTGCGAATTAATTAAATCAAAGATTGATATTAATCCGTTTATATGTTAGAATATCAAGTCATGGGTAGACCAGATGATCGCGTGCGCAAGCATGAGGAAAGTCCGGGCTCCACAGAGC
>ENA-UOOK01003719-UOOK01003719.1-fermentation-metagenome-genome-assembly--contig:-NODE-3719-length-17040-cov-3.445393_pt1 | contig 17040 bp, 15 predicted proteins | sample MGYA00245777_ERZ724023 | MGnify/ENA primary metagenome ERZ724023 (study PRJEB28704, sample SAMN03018312) | fermentation metagenome | biome: anthropogenic terrestrial biome; feature: soil; material...
CCAGCATCTGGTGCACCTGATGCTGGCGCTATGCTTGAAATTAAAAAGAACGAAAAAGAAGCACGTTTAGAAGCAGGGGATTATGCTGAAATTAAGCGTCAAGAGCAGCTGGCACAAGCGGTTCCTGAAAGCATGGAAGATATGATGACTAAGCTGGACAGCGAGAGCAAAAAGACCTTGAACATGATTATTAAGTCTGATGTTCGCGGCACAGCAGAAGCAATTGAAGAATCATTAGCAAAAATTGATTCTGATAAAATCAGCGTGTCCATTATATCGAGCGGGGTAGGCGCCATTACTGAAAATGATATTATGTTGGCGACAGCTTCTAAAGCTATGGTTGTGGGTTTTCACGTTCGTGTCAATCCGGGGGTCAATGCCATGGCTAAGAAAAATGGTGTTGAGATTCGTTTATATACGATCATTTATGAATTACTTGAAGATATTACTGACGCCTTGACCGGCCGTCTCCAACCAGATAAACGCGAAAAAGAGCTTGGACAAGCAAAAATATTACAAATTTTCGCATTGACCAAAGGGCCCAAGATTTGTGGCTGCAAGGTGGAAAAAGGACTGGTTAAAGTCGGATCAAAAGCACGAGTATTTCGTGATGGCGAATTGATCTTTAACGGTGACGTAGCTTCGTTGCGTCGTTTTCAAGATGATGTCAGGGAAGTTAGAGCGGGCTTTGAGTGTGGTATTCGTCTCAACAACTTCGCCGATTTTGTCGAAGGTGACGTCATTGAATTGTATGAGATTGAATTAACCAAAGCGAAACTTTGAGGTAGAGTATTATGGGCGCACCAAATCGAATGGTTCGTGTTAACGAGCTAGTAAAACGTGAACTTGCGGGGTTACTGGAACGCGAAAGCTGGGGCGGACTATTTGTTTCCGTTCTAGATGTTTCAACTGCACCGGATTTACGCAATGCTATTGTTTTAATTAGTGTTTTCGGCGGTGACGCGATAGCACAAAAAAAAGTATTGCATCACCTCAATAAAATTCGCAAGAGAGATTAATTTTTTAGAAGATGAAAGTAAAATAAGGAATCCAAACCAAATTTATCTGAATGGTTACATATGTAAGAAGCCTATATATAGGATGACTCCATTTGGAAGAGAAATTACTGATTTACTTTTGGCAGTAAATAGACCATATAATAAATCCGATTACATACCCTGTATAGCGTGGGGAAGAAATGCAAGATATTCAGAGAATCTTATTGTAGGCGATAACATTAAAATATGGGGAAGGATTCAAAGCAGAGAGTATCAGAAAAAATTTGATTCGGGTGAAACGATAACAAGAACTGCATATGAGGTATCGGTATCAAAAATGGAAGTATGCAGCATTGAACGTTCAGTTTATTCTTCTGACCTCGAATTAGAAGATCCTGAGTAAGAGAAAGAATAAATTATAAGAAAAAAACAAATATAATTTTATTTTATGCTTGAAATAAATCTAATTTTATATTATTGTATAATGAAGAGGGAGGGGTGTGTTATGAATGATTAAAGTAATTTATGGTGGAAAAGGTACAGGAAAAACAAGAAGCCTGGTTGAAAGTGCTAATAACATGGCGCAAGGTAATTATGGTAATGTAGTTTTTGTGGAAGATAGTAATCAGTCTATGTATAAATTGGTACATGAAGTAAGGTTTGTAAATATACTGGAATTTCCTGTATGCGGTGAAGATGGATTTGTTGGTTTTATCTGTGGAATAATTGCACAAAACTATGATACTAAAGGTATTTTCATTGATGGTCTGACCTATATACTAAAAAAGGATGCTGAATGTCTTGAATCATTTTTTTCTAAATTGAAACTAATCGCCTCAAACTATGAAGTTGAGTTCGTTATAAGCATAGACGGCAGTATGGAAGATATTCCTGAATTTTTGAAAGAATATATTAAAAATAGACAAGATTCCTCTGTCTGCTAAGTTTAAATTTCTTAGAGCAAACAATGGAAAATGATTGATTTTTATTTTATAAAAACATGCATAAAGTATCATCTTTATGCATGTTTTTTTCGGAAGGGTTGGGTATGGTTAGGATTGCTTCAGTTGTTTTAAGTAATAGTACGAGAGATTTTGATAAAGAGTATCACTATATAATTCCTGAAGAATTGATAGACAAAATAGAACCAGGTATGAGAGTAATTGTTCCTTTTGGACGTACAAATGTTTTAAAGGAAGCTTTTGTTTTTCAGGTAGGACAATGGGACAGGCCCGTTGTTGCATTTAAGAGCAACGAAGGAGATAATGGACCTGTCTTATTGCCTAACATGCTTGAAGGTCTCAAAACAATAAAGAAGGCAACAGATAAAAGTCCTGTTTTAAATAATGACATGATTAAACTTGCTTCATGGATGAAGGAACGTTATATATGTACATATTATGATGCAATTAAGTGTATGATACCTGCAGGTTCAAAGGTAAAGGCGTATAAAGTAGTTTATCTCAATCAAGAATGGGACAATGGGACAGGTCTGTTGTCCCATTATCCCAAACTACAAGAAAAAAATGAAAAACTTATAATAGATTTTCTTGAACAAAATAATAATCGATACGAGATGGAAGAACTTAGAAAGAGTGTAAACATTAAGTCTTTTACGAAAAGTTTAAAGAGTCTTCTGGAAAAAGGGTTAATTTATATTAAAGAAGAATATATAACAGGAGTAAAAGAAAAATACATTAAGGTTGCATATACAGTACTTCCGCCTGAAGAAATATTGGAGATTATAGAAGGCAATAGGATAAAAAGAATTCAGCAGATAAAAGTGCTTGAATTATTAATGGAGAATGAATATGTGGCTGTACAGGATATTACAAAATTTACTGGTGTATCCCAAGGTGTTCTTGACACTTTAAAAAAATATGGTTATATTGATTTTAAAGAGATTGAAGTAAAAAGAAATCCTTTTTCAAAGAGAACACTTAAAAAGACGGAAGCTTTAGAACCTACCATCCAACAAGAGTTAGCTTTGCAAATTTTAAAAAAACAAAAAAATATGAATCAATTTTCGGAATTCCTTTTGCATGGTGTAACAGGTAGTGGTAAAACTGAAGTTTATTTACAATTAATTCATTTTATAATAGAACGAGGAGAAGGAGCAATTGTCCTTGTGCCGGAAATATCTCTAACCCCTCAAATGGTGGAAAGATTCAGAGGAAGATTTGGAAATCTGGTCGCAATTCTTCACAGCCGACTTTCTTTAGGAGAAAGATATGATCAATGGAGACTTATAAGAGAAGGGAATATTAGAGTGGTAATCGGAGCGAGGTCCGCCATTTTTGCACCTCTTAATAATATTGGATTGGTAATTATTGATGAAGAACATGAGGCTAGCTATAAATCGGAAATTACACCGAAATATAATACTGCCGAGATAGCAAGGTATATTTGTAAAAGTCGAAACGCAATTTTGCTCCTAGGTTCGGCAACACCTTCTATAGAAACTTATCATAGAGCCCAAAATGGAGAAATTGGACTTTTAACTATGAGTGAAAGAGCAAACTTGATGCCAATGCCCAATGTAGAAATCGTTGATATGAGAGATGAATTAGAACAAGGCAACCGCTCAATTTTTAGCAAACATCTGGCATTGGAAATTGAAAATAATATTTCATGCGGACAGCAAACCATACTGCTTCTTAATAGGAGGGGTTATTCTCCATTTGTTCTTTGCAGGAACTGCGGGTATGTTGTAAAATGTATAAACTGTAGTATTACTATGACTTATCACTCTACAGGTCAACGTTTAACTTGCCATTATTGCGGTTACACTATTAAGGTACCCGAAAAATGTCCAAAATGTCAAAGCAGTAAGATAAGGCATTTCGGAACAGGAACTCAGAAGCTTGAGGAGGAGGCAAAGAAACATTTTCTTAATGCTTCTGTAATAAGAATGGATATGGACACAACAAGCTATAAAAATTCTCATGAAGAAATACTTAGAAAATTCAAGGAAGATAATGTAAACATACTGGTTGGGACTCAGATGGTGGCAAAGGGTCATGACTTCCCAAATGTGACTCTTGTTGGTGTGTTAGCAGCAGACAGCATATTAAACCTTGGAGACTATAGAGCGACTGAAAAGACATTCCAGCTATTAACCCAAGTCGCAGGAAGAGCAGGTAGGGGAGAGCTTCCGGGAAGAGTTATAGTTCAAGCATATAATACAGAAGATTACAGCATACTAGCTGCATCAAAACATGATTTTATATCTTTTTATAATAAAGAAATAATTATCCGTAAAGAAATGAGGGTACCGCCATTTACAAATATAGCCTCGGTAATTTTAAGTGGGAATAATGATAATTATGCATTTGAAAGTTCAAAAACTATCAATATAATATTGAGGGAATTATTTGAAAAGTATGAAATGAACACAAATAATTATGAAATCCTTGGACCGATGAAACCTCCTATAGGTAAAATAAATAATAAATTCAGATGGAGAATTATTATAAAAAGTAATAGCATAAATAGCTTGATTAAAACGTTGAGTGAAGCTTCAGATAAATATTATAAAATAAAAAATAAAGAAATGGCTTCATTAAGTATAGATATAAATCCCATAAATATGCTATAATAATTTAGAAGTGAGAAGTGAGAAGTGAAGAGTTATTTTGGAGGATGATCATGGCTATTAGAAGAATTAGAAAAGATGGAGACGAAGTTCTAAGAAAGAAATCAAAGGAAGTTGAAAATATTAACGAAAAAATAATTAATTTAATTGAGGATATGGCTGAAACCATGTATGAACATGATGGAGTAGGATTAGCAGCTCCACAGGTTGGAATCCTTAAGAGAATTGTAGTAATAGATATTAATAATGGGAAGGGCCTTCTAGAATTAATAAATCCGCAAATAATACACAGTGAAGGTGAACAATGTGATTCCGAGGGATGCCTTAGCATACCAGGAGTATATGGACAGGTAAAGCGTCCTGCCAAGGTTATTGTAAAAGCATTAAACTCAAAATGCGAAGAAATAACAGTTGAAGGTACTGAACTGCTTGCAGTAGCTCTGAGTCACGAAATTGACCACCTAGATGGGATTTTATTTAAAGATAAGGCTATTAAGTTAACAAATAAGTAGGAAGATTGGAGTTGAAAGTTAATGAAGATTGTTTTTATGGGGACTCCTGAGTTTGCTCTTCCTAGTTTAGATATGCTTGTAAAAGAAGGTCATGAAATAGTGGCTGTTGTAACACAACCTGACAAGCCTAAGGGTAGAGGTAAAAAGCTTTGTTGTCCTCCAGTAAAGGAATATGCGATGGAAAAAGGAATAGCAGTCTTACAACCTGAAAAGGTAAAAACATCTGATTTTACAAATCAGATAAAGGTCTTGGAACCTGATTTATTAGTGACTGCAGCATATGGCAGAATTTTGCCAATTGAAATATTAAATATACCCAAGTATGGATGTGTTAATGTACATGCTTCACTTTTACCGAAATATAGAGGAGCAGCACCTATTAATTGGGCAATAATAAATGGGGAAACTAAAACAGGTATTACAACAATGCTGACTGATGTTGGAATGGACACTGGCGATATTTTATTAAAGAGTGAAATTTATATATCCAATGATATAACTACTAATGAGTTGGAAAAAAAACTTGCAGCGCTAGGAGCAAATACTCTTAAGGATACTTTGCTGAAACTTGAAGAGGGTATTTTACAGAGGATACCTCAACAGCATGATAAGGCTTCATATGCACCAATGATGAAAAAGGAAATGGGTTTAATTAATTGGGAAAATTCATCACAGGAAATACACAATCTTGTTCGGGGCACAAATCCTTGGCCGGTAGCTTATACTTTTTATAAAGGCAAGAGAATAAAGATATGGAAGACTGGCAGTGGGTATACAGAAGATAATGGATGCAATGTTGATGTTCAGCCTGGTACAATTTGTTACAAGGATAAAGATGGTATCTATGTAAAATGTGGTGAGGGGTTTATCAAGATACTAGAGATTCAGTTTGACGGTTGTAAAAGGCTATGTGTTGGCGATTGTTGGCATAACTTTGATGTAGGAGAAACTTTTAGTAAATATAATTAGACATAGCATGATGTAATTTTAATTCGACATGCAGTTGTTGCAATTGCAAGCTTACTTCGTTTGGTTATGTTGACAAGTAATAGAAGGCGCAACGATTAAAGTGATAAGGGGACGTTTTGTTTGCCACAAAATGAATGGAAGGTGTTAGTTTGAATGACTTACCAAGAGAAACGGTCTTAAAAATATTATATGAAATAAATGAAAAGGGAGCTTATTCCAATATAGCTATTAATAAATATATAGAAAATTCCCAATTCAAAGAAATTGATAAAAACTTTATAACAGGTCTGACTTATGGTACCATAAAATGGAGACTGACCATTGACTTTATAATTGAGCAGTTTTCAAAAATTCCTATTAGAAAACTATCACCTTGGATATTGAATATTTTAAGGCTAGGAATATATCAAATATTATATACAGACAAAATACCTGTTTCAGCAGCTTGTAATGAGAGTGTTAATCTTGCCCTCAAATATGGTCATAAGGCATCTAGTGGGTTTGTTAATGGTATATTAAGAAATATTTCACGAAACAAAGATAAAATAGTGTATCCAGATAAAAATAAAGACCTGTTAAAACATTTATCTGTTAAGTATTCTTATCAGGAGTGGATGGTAAAAAGGTGGTTGGATATTTATGGTGAAGAGTTTACTGAAAGTCTATTACAGAATAATAATGAGAACCCTGACTTTAGTATTTCTGTTAATAATTTAAAGATATCTACTCGGGAATTTATGCAAAAGTTATTGGATGAAGGTATAGAGTGTTATGAAAGCCAATATATAGATAATACTTTAATTCTTAAAAATCCTGCTGGTATTACCCATTCAAACCTTTACAGAGAGGGTTATTTTCAAGTTCAGGATCAAGCTTCCATGCTTGTTTCGAGGATATTGGATCCCAAACCTGGAGAACTTGTGATTGATGTATGTTCTGCACCAGGAGGTAAAACTGCAAATATAGTTCAATTAATGAATAACCAAGGAATTGTAGTAGCAAGAGATATTCATCCACATAAAATACAGATAATAAAAGATACAGCTGTCAGGTTAGGGTTGAATATAGTCAAAACTGAATTATTTGATGCAACAAATTTAGATCCTTCATATATTGATAAAGCTGACAGGGTGCTAGTGGATGCTCCTTGTACTGGCTTAGGCATCATAAGAAGGAAACCAGATATTAAATGGACAAGAAAGCTAAACGACATAGAAACAATTCCCCCTTTACAATTAGAAATATTGAATGCTGCCTCTAAGTATGTTAAACGTGAGGGAGTTCTTTTATATAGTACCTGCACCATTGAACCAATGGAAAATATTGATGTCATAAATAAGTTCCTTAGCCTAAATAATGATTTCACTCTAGAAGGATTTGAAAAGCTACTGACAAACAAGTTAATTGAGGAAGCAAATAAACTTATAAATGACGCTATTAAGTCAGGAGAAAAAACTGCACATGAAGGATATATTCAATTATTTCCTAATATGGATGGTCTTGATGGCTTTTTTATCGCTAAATTAAGGAGAGCTAAATAGATGAGTATGATAGAAAAAACAGACCTTTTAAGTCTTTCAATAGAAGAACTTCGGTCCTTTCTCTCTAATTTAGGACAGGAAGGATTTAGAGCAAAACAGATTATCCGATGGTTATCAAATGGAGTAAAGAATATAGATGAAATGACTGATCTTTCTAAAAATTTAAGAAATATTCTGAAAGAATCAGCATATATTGAAAGCCTTGAAATAAAGGAAAAATTTCAATCTAAGATTGATGGTACTACGAAATATATTTTTGAACTTTCTGATGGCAACATTATAGAAAGCGTTCTGATGATATATAAATTTGGTAATACTGCATGTATATCATCCCAAGTAGGTTGTAGAATGGGATGCAAGTTTTGTGCATCTTCGGAAATACTAGCAATTCAAAAAGATAGTGGTTCACGTATAGGAAATGTAGTTATTATGGGTATAGGAGAGCCCTTTGATAATTATAATAATGTAATTAAGTTTTTTAGGATTGTAAATTTTTCAGAAGGGTTAAATATCGGTTACAGACATATTACAGTCTCTACATGTGGTCTCGTTCCAAAGATATTAGATTTAGCTAAGGAAATGATGCCAATTAATCTTTCAATTTCTTTACATGCTCCAAATGATGTTAAGAGGCAAAAAATTATGCCCATTGGAAAAATCTATTCTATTGACAAAATAATTGAAGCATGTAAGATATATACAGAGACAACTAAAAGAAGAGTTACCTTTGAATATGCTCTTATTGATGGTTTTAATGACACCCGTGAAGACGCATCAGAACTTATAAAAAGGATAAAAGGTATGTTGTGCCATGTTAATTTAATCCCTTTAAATACTGTTGAAGGTGTAGGTTTAAAGCCAGTTAGCAGGCAGAAGGCTGAGAAGTTTAAAAAGGAAATAGAAAACTATAATATACCCGTAACAATAAGAAGAGAACTTGGTGCTGATATTAATGCGGCATGTGGTCAACTAAGAAGAAGGGTTATTGGACGGTGATTTTTGTGATGTATGGTATGAAAAGCCATAAAGGTATGATAAGAGAAATTAACGAAGACTTCTGCAATGCTATAATGGGTTCTTCGTTAATGACGGCTGCCTTTATTATTGCTGATGGCATGGGTGGCCATAGTGCAGGAGAAATTGCCAGCAAAATGGCTGTAGAATACATAAGTAAAAAAATAAAGGAAAATGAAAAGAATTTTACAAAAGATAATATTAGTCAATATTTACAAAATATTATAAAAAAAGTAAATGATATTATTTACGAAAAATCAAATGCCCCTGGGCCTTTCTCTGGTATGGGAACAACCTTGATAATTGCAATATTTATATCAGATAATCTTTATATGGGGCATGTTGGAGATAGCAGAATTTATGTAATAAGAGATGAAAAAATAGAACAATTAACGACTGATCATTCTTATGTAGAGGAGTTGGTTAAAAACGGCTCTTTATCAAGAGTTGAGGCAGAAAAGCATCCAAAAAAGAATATAATCACTCGTGCTATCGGATGCTTTGAGGATGTTGAAGCAGATATATGTACATATAACATACAGAAAGATGATATTTTTATACTTTGTACCGATGGTCTTACAAATATGTTAGCTGATGATAAAATATTAGATATTATAAAAAAGGATAATGATCCTCAGACTTCATGTGTAGAATTAATTGAACAGGCCAACAGGAATGGTGGAGATGATAATATTACTGTTGTTATAATACGAACCTAAAAAATATGAGGTGTAACCATGGAAGCAAATGTACTTGGAAACAGGTATGAATTAGTTGAAAAAATTGGAGGAGGAGGCATGGCTCTTGTTTACAAAGCAAGATGCAGGCTTCTTAACAGATTTGTTGCTGTTAAAATATTAAGAGATGAATTTACTGGAGACGAAGAATTTGTAAAAAGATTTGAAGTTGAAGCTCAGTCGGCTGCAAGTTTATCTCACCCAAATATTGTGTCAATATATGATGTAGGTAATCAGGAGAATACCTATTACATTGTTATGGAGTATGTGGATGGATCTACATTAAAGGAATATATAACAAGTAAAGGTTCAATTGGATGGAAGGAAGCAGTAAAAATTGCTATACAGATTTGTTCTGCAATTGAACACGCTCATAGTAAGCAAATAATACATAGAGATATAAAGCCGCAAAATATTCTTATGACCAAAGATGGAATTGCAAAGGTTACGGACTTTGGGATTGCCAGAGCGGTAACTTCTTCAACAATAACTATTGTTGGAAGTACAATAGGCTCAGTTCACTATTTTTCACCTGAACAAGCAAGAGGTGGGTATATTGATGAAAAATCTGACTTGTATTCTATTGGTATAGTCATATATGAGATGATAACAGGAAAAATGCCTTTTGATGGTGAAACGCCAGTGGCTGTTGCTTTAAAGCATATTCAAGATAAACCCCTTCAACCCATCGATATAAACGAAGATATACCAAAAGCTCTTAATGATTTGGTAATGAAAGCAATAAAAAAAGAGCAAAGCAGTAGATATCAGACTGCTTCTGAAATGCTTCAAGAGCTTTATCGAGTGTTAAAAGAACCTAATGGAAATTTCGCAGGTGATTATGAACTATATGCAAATCCTACTAGAAAAATGAAAGCTATGGATGAATATGAACTTGTAAAAGAGGAGGAATACGATATTAAAGAAAACAAAAGAGGGAATAAAGCTCAAAAGCCAAGAAAAGGAGACCGAGTAAGTGTATGGCTCGCGGTTATAATATCTGTTATTGTAATTGGTGTATTCTCATATGTTGGATATAGTGTATTTCTTACCTCAATTTCAGCTGAAGCTAGAAAGTTTACAGTTAAATATTATGTTGGAAAAGATTTTAATGAAGTTGTTGGTGAACTTAAAAGCGCTAATGTTGAAGTAATAGAACACTGGGTATATGATGATACAGTTGAAAAGGATATAATTATTAGCCAAAGTGTAGAATCAGGTGCTGAATTTAAGTTGGAAGGGTATAATTCAATTGAATTGCATATCAGCAAAGGTCGTGAAATGATAACAATACCACCACTATCGGGTAAGGAAAGCAGGAAAGCTGAAGTTGATCTGCAACAATTAAATCTTAAGCCTAAAGTAGTTGATGAATATAGCCCTATAATTCCCATAGATCATGTAATAAGTACTTATCCTGTGGCCAATGAGCAAGTTAAACCAGGAACAGAGATTATTATATATAAGAGTCTAGGTCCGGAAATCAAGACTGTTCAAGTGCCAGATCTGGCTGAAAGAACATATTTTGAAGCTCAGGTAATACTTGAAGAAAATAACTTAAAGGTTGGAACTTTATATCCTGAAGATAGAAGTCCCGGTAGTTCAAAGATTATTAAGCAGGAGCCAACAGCAGGAACAACAGTAAATGAGGAATCAGCTGTAAACATGTATTTTGAACAGGCAAAATATGTAAGCGTACCTTTGGAACTAAATAATCCAGAGCTTTATGGTGATTATATAAAAGTTGTGGCTCAGATTACTACCTCAGACACTAATGAAACAAGAATATTATCTGAAAAGAATATACAAAAAGGATATTTTCCTATTACCATTGAAGACATTCCCGTACCAGAAAAGGGGAGTACCAAGCTTAGGATATTGCTTGATGATAGTCTTTACAGAGAAATAAATCTTAAATGGGACAATATAGAATGATACATGAGGGCGTTACCTTAAATGGTATAATAACAAAGGGTATTGGTGGCTTTTACTATGTAAAAGCTGAAAATAATAAAACATATGAATGTAAAGCTAGGGGTATCTTTAGAAAAGAAGGCCTAACTCCCCTTCCTGGAGACAGTGTTTTTATTAAAATAATTGATCAGGATAAAGGAAAGGGTTCTCTGGAGCAAATATTGCCTAGAAAATCATTATTATCGAGACCAGCTGTTGCTAACGTTGATCAAATTATAATTGTAGTTGCGGCAAAATCTCCTGAACCGGATTTATTCCTTTTAGATAAACTTCTCATTACAGCTTCTAAAAAAAAGATTGATGTATGTATTTGTATAAATAAAATTGATATTGATTTTGAGAAGGAATATGATAAAATAAAGGCTGTATACGAAAAATCAAGGTACTCGGTTATTGCAATTAGCTCAAAAACAGCTTCTAGCTTAGACTGTATTGCAGAAAAGCTTTCAGGACGTATATCCGTAATGGCTGGTCAATCTGGTGTGGGGAAATCTACTATTCTTAATAAAATCATAGGTTCTCTATCCATGGAAACAGGTGATATTAGTGAAAAGGTAATGAGAGGTAAGCATACAACAAGACATGCTCAATTGTTTGAATTAACTACAGGAGGTTACATTGTTGATACACCAGGTTTTAGTATGTTTGAGCTTTCAGAAATAAAATTTGATGAATTATACCAATACTACCCTGAGTTTAACGATATACCTGGTACCTGCAAATATAGAAGCTGTAGCCATATAAATGAACCAGGGTGCTTGGTTAAGATAAGAGTTAATGATGGTATTATTGATCTTCAAAGATATCAAAGGTATATTCAATTATATAATTTATTAAAGTTGATTAAAGAATACGAGTAAGCTAAAGAGATGTTTTGTTTGGCTTACCAATAATATAATAGGAGTGAGTTTGATTATGATAAAAATTGCACCATCGCTACTTGCATCAGACTTTTCAAAACTAGGAGAAGAGATAAAAAAAGTCGAGAAGGCAGGAGCCGATTTAATTCATATTGATGTAATGGATGGGCATTTTGTTCCTAATATTACAATGGGTCCCCCTGTGGTTAAATGTCTGAGGCCAGTTACCAAACTTGAATTGGACGTACATTTAATGATAGCAGAACCAGATAAATATATTGATGATTTTGTTGCAGCAGGCGCTGATATAATATCAGTTCATGTAGAAACTTGTCATCATCTACATCGTACCATTCAAAGCATTAAACAAAAAAAGGTAAAAGCTGCTGTAGCACTAAATCCTGCCACACCTCTGTCTACTATAGAGTGGATACTCAATGACCTAGACATGGTTCTTTTGATGACTGTAAACCCTGGATTTGGTGGACAATCTTACATAGATACTGTCACTGAAAAAGTAAGACAGCTAAAGCAGATGATCACAAATAAATGTCTTAATATTGATATAGAAGTAGACGGAGGAATAGACTTAAATAACATTTACAAAGTTACTGAAGCAGGAGCAAATGTTATAGTAGCAGGATCTACAGTATATAAAGCTGAAAATACCGAAAAAATAATTCATGATTTGAAAAGTTTAGCTTATAAAGTTTAGAGGATGTTACATATGGAAAAGTGCCTTACTGGATTAATAATATGCAGTGGAAAAATTGAAGATTATGTTTTCTACAGCAAATATATAAAAGAAGCTGATATAGTTATTTGTGTTGATGGAGGAGCTTCTCATGCAAGAAAAATGGAGATAAAACCTCATTTGTTGCTAGGGGACTTCGATTCAATTAAAAAAGAAGACTATAATTATTTTTCAAATATGGGAATTGACATTAAAAAGTTTCCTGGTGAAAAAGATGAGACTGATACCGAATTAGCGGTAGAATATGCTATGTCTATGGGTTGCCTCAAAGTAACTGTTATTGGAGGTATGGGTACTCGCTTTGATCATACTTTAGCAAACGTTTTTCTCTTGAAGAAGATGCTTGAGAAAGGTGTTGAAGGTTGGATTGTTAATGAATATAACCAGATTACCTTAATAAATGATAGCATAAATATAAAAAAAGAGCAGGGGATAAAAGTTTCCCTGCTTCCTTTAAGTGATACTGTATATGGAATAAATACTTCAGGCCTTTATTATCCTTTACATAATGCTAAAATGGAAATCGGACCTACTCGCGGAATCAGCAATGAATTTGATTATGCTGAAGTGTCCTGTACCAGCGATGCCAGTAATTATGCAGAGATATCAATTAAAGTTGGTCTTCTACTGGTAATACTTGCCAAGGATTGATTCTGATGCAAAAATTTCTTTGCACCAGAATCTGAGTTATTATGGTTAAGGCGACACTTATTTAAATTCTTTTACCAAAGCTTCAAAAGCCGATAATGAATTTTCTATTGTTTTTAAACTTATACAATAAGCTAGTCTGACATAACCAGGGCAACCGAAGCCTGAGCCGGGAACAATGAGTAGATTGTATTTTGCTGCTATTTTTGCAAATTCCATATCATCATCAATAAGAGCCTTAGGAAATAGATAGAAGGCCCCTTCTGGTTTAACACATTGAAAACCAAGACCTACTAAATGATTATAAAGGACATCTCTTCTTTTTTTATACCCATCCATTTCAACTGTTTGATCTAAAGAATCTGCAATTATTTTTTGAAAAGTTGCAGGTGCATTTACAAAACCAAGAATACGATTGGAAAACACAAGACCATTCATTAATGTATCTATATTATCAATTTTATTGTTAGCAGCAATATAACCAATACGCTCTCCAGGAAGAGCAAGTGACTTACTGAAAGAATTAACAATTATAGAATTTTTAAATATTTTTAATACACTTGGAACTTTAGTCCCATCGTATACTATCCTATCATATGGTTCGTCAGCAATTAATAAAATGTTGGAATTATAGTCCTTTTCTTTTCTGCTTATTACATCAGCCATTTTCTTAAGAATATCTTCACTGTAAATAATTCCAGTAGGATTATTTGGAGAATTCATAATAATAGCTTTTGTTTTTGAAGTAATATGTCTTTCGAAAGCATCAATATCAGGCTCAAAGGTATCTTTTAAAGTTTGAACAATAACAGGTTTGCCGCCATGATTATCAATGTAAAAAAGATATTCAACAAAATATGGAGAAAAAACAATTACCTCTTCACCCGGATTAAGAACAGTTTTTAAAACTACATTTAGTGCCCCGGCAGCACCACATGTCATAAGTATATTTTCCGCAGAAAGCTGAGAGGATTTTTCTTTGTTGACGTAATTTGCTACTTTTTCTCTTACATCAGAATATCCTGCATTACTCATATAACGATGTGTTCCTTTTTTACTATCTGAAGCAAAGCGCTCAAGAGTCTGTTTAACGGCAACAGGTGGCTCTGTTTCTGGATTTCCTATACTAAAGTCATAAACCTTATCTGCACCATGAATTTTGCGCAGCCGTTCTCCTTCTTCAAACATAGCTCTGATTAAAGAAGAACCCTTAAGATTGTTAAAAATTTTCTCTGAAATCATATAATAATTCACTCCTTACTATTTTACAAATCAATTGCATTGTTTCATGTGGTTATAATAATACTACATAATTGTGGAAATTTAAAGAGGATTTTGTTATAGAATAAAGGATGTATTTTACTCTTTTACCCGAAGCTTATCCACTAGAGCTTCATCAGGTGTAACAATATAAGTTTTAAAGTTATCATAAGTCACCATACCAGGTTTTGCTCCAGGTGGTTTTCTTACAAACTTTGTAGTAGTGTAATCTACAGGAACTTTGGTAGATTTACCAGCTTTGCTATGATAAGCTGCAAGCATAGCCGCTTCTTCAACAGTTGAATCAGGGATATCTTTGTTCAGACCTCTGATTATTGTATGTGATCCAGGTATGTTCCTTGTATGCAGCCAAATATCCTTTGATGATGCAGTTTTGAATGTGAGAAAATCATTTTGTTTATTATTTTTCCCGACATATATATCAAAACCATCAGAGGATAGATAGTGTAAGGGAGAAGAGAAAGACTTTAGGCTTGACGAAGCACCAGAAGATTTTTTCCGCAAATTCCCCTTTTTTCTCTTAATAGCTCTTGCAGTTAAGTATCCTTGTTCAACAAGTTCTTCGGCAATTTCATCAACTTCACTAAGAGTAGAACAGCTTTGGAGAAGGTGATACACTCCTTCAAGATATTCAAGTTCCTCTAAAGTTTCCTTAGCTTGTTTTGTTGCATGCTCAAAAGTGCTTTTCGCTTTTGAGTAGCGTTTAAAATATTGCTGGGCATTTTCTTGAGGGGTTTTGTTCTCATTTAGCGGAACTTCAATAATCTCATTATTCTCATTGTAATAATTCGCCAGCAAAACACTCTTCACTTTATTTGGAATCGAATAAACAAAAGCTGTGATTAATTCCCCATAAAGTTTTAATTTATCTCTATCAGAAGCCTCTCTTAATGCATCCTGCTGTATAGCTAATTTCTTATTACATCGGTCAATATGAGTATCAAGGACTCTTGTTACACTTGACTGCTTGTGACGTAGTTTTTCTGCAAATGCTTTTTTAGAATAAAAATAATCAAGAGCCTGACTCGCAGAATCAAAAAAATCTGTTTTTACATGTTTGGCTAAAGATATACAATGAAAATCTGAGGGCTTGTCCTGCCTTCCATTTTCAAAAATGAGGTAGGGTGTATATTCTCTAAGTCTTATTATAAGAATAGTTTTGTTCAATATATCTTTTAGAGTAGTAATCGCATAATTATCTGAAAGAACATCATAGACAACTTGTTTGCCATCAATACCTGCAGAATTGCATATCTCCCTGCAAAGAAAAGGGCTGAAACCTTTTATGTTATTTAGAAGATACTTTTCTATGGAAGTCGAAGCTTTACTATCAGAAATTATCGCATCAACAGGCTGGTTATTAGCAAGTTGACTATCAATAAGTTGTCTATCATTAAAGAGAGCATCTACATCAATATTTAACGGATTAACTTTGTCCTGAACAGGAGGAAGAACATATTCCCTGGCAGGCATAACTTCTCTAACTCTACTCATATCAGTGCTTACATGCTTAATAGCATCAATTATCTTTCCAGACTCATGAACAAGTATAATATTACTATGACGTCCCATTATCTCAATAATTAATTTTTTAATAGAAAGATCCCCAAGCTCATTAGCCGATTCAATACTTATTGATATAATCCTTTCATAATCATGAAAATCAAAAGCTATTATTTTACCACCTACAAGGTGCTTCCTTAAAAGCATGCAAAAAACAGGAGGGGCGGATGGATTATCTTTCGAAACCTCTGTTAAATGAATCCTAGGATAATTAGGATTAGCACTAAGCAATAATCTGTTATTTGATCCTTTAGATCTTATATATATAACTACTTCATCTGGTTCAGGTTGAAAAACTTTATCAACCCGACCACCAGTTAACATTAACTGTAACTCCGTTACTATACAATCTGCAACTATTCCATCTAATGGCATATTTACCTCCTATGTTGACAATGAATAAGTTTTTGCATTAGAATCATTATATTATTAGGTTATTATAGCACTTGTATAAGTATTTATCAAAAAAATATGTACCAGAACTCTTCAGCGTAAAAGGAATGCTAGTCACTTGAAAGAAGAATGACATTTTGCAATTTATATATGATTCTGCTGCAAAAACTCATTTAGCGTCAACATGTTGAAATTTGCATC
>ENA-UOOK01003720-UOOK01003720.1-fermentation-metagenome-genome-assembly--contig:-NODE-3720-length-17038-cov-10.361302_pt1 | contig 17038 bp, 14 predicted proteins | sample MGYA00245777_ERZ724023 | MGnify/ENA primary metagenome ERZ724023 (study PRJEB28704, sample SAMN03018312) | fermentation metagenome | biome: anthropogenic terrestrial biome; feature: soil...
AGAAAATCCTCTGGAGTTATGAGGCCCTTCGGCAAGATTATGGAAAGAATAATCTTCCCGAGATTGAGAAATATGATGGTTTTTGCATTATCCCGAGCCATATAAACTACCAACAGGTTTATGGAACTTTCCTCAATCAATACGAACCTATCAACCATACACCATGTGAGGGCGATTTTCCTTATATCCGGTTATTCTTGGAACATATTTTTGAAGAGCAGATAGAGCTGGGACTGGACTATATTCAACTTCTTTATACCCGGCCAACGCAGATGCTCCCTATTCTCTTGCTGGTTTCCAATGAAAGGGAAACAGGTAAAACAACATTTCTGAGATTTTTGAAAATAATTTTCGGGAAGAATGCCACATTCAATACGAATGAGGATTTCAAAAGCCAGTTCAATGCAGATTGGGCAAATCGTTTGCTGGTTCTGGTTGATGAACTTCTTCTGAATAAGATGGAAGATACTGAAAAGATTAAAAACTTATCAACTGCCGGAGATTATAAGATTGAGGCCAAAGGAAAAGACCGTCGGGAGATTGAATTTTTTGCCAAATTCGTTCTTTGTTCCAATAATGAAAGAAATCCGATTATCATTCCGAAAGAAGAAATCCGTTTTTGGGTTCGCAAAATCAAACCGGTCGAAAAAGATATAACTTCTCTAAGGGAGTTGATGACAAAAGAAATTCCCTGTTTCCTGCATTTTCTTATGAACCGGAAGTTATCTACCCAAAACGAATCCCGCATGTGGTTCAGACCGTTGTTACTGGAAACCCCCGCATTGAATAAAATTAAGAAGTACAATTCGAGTAAAGTTGAGATTGAAATGGCTTCCTATTGTGTAGAAGTTATGGAACGCCTCGAACATAACACATTTCATTGTTGTCCGAAAGACTTCTTGGATATTATGCGGAATGCCGGACTAAAAGCAGATCTTACGCAAATTCGAAATATTTTGAAGGACAATTGGGGGCTTCGTTCAGAACGCAACAGCGATTATACCTTTTATTGGGTGGGTTTTGACGGAGAAATAAATCCAATGAAAAGAAAAGGGCGGTATTTGGAGATAGAGAAAGGGTTGGTGGATAAAATCCTGTTGTAATGTTTCTCTTTCATTGCTAATTAATTAACAATCAAAAAGAACATAATAACAACAAAACCGCAACAATCGTACAACAAAATCGAAATTGTCGGGAATAATATAAACGAGAACGACCTTTGTTGTGCGTTTGTTGAATTTATAATTTATTGAATTACAGTCGAACATTTTATTTGAAAACAAATCAACAAAAAACAACTATGCAAGCAGACGATATAAAAAACATATCTATCAAGAATTACCTTAACAAGCAGGGAATATATCCAGCAAAAGAATATTCCGGTTACGGGATGTACAGAAGCCCGTTGCGTAACGAACGCACGCCGAGTTTCAAAGTCGATTACAATAGAAACCTTTGGTATGACTTCGGAGTAGGCGAAGGCGGGAGTATTATCGATTTGGTGATGAAAATAAAACAATGCAATTTTATTCAAGCAAAAGTGCATTTGAGCAATATTTCATTCATGCACAATCATCAGGAAACGTATCCTTTTTCTTTTCACCGTAATCCAGTCTTGAATAATGATAAAGCAAATGGAATTACTCTGATAAAAGTAAAATCATTGGAGCATCCCAATCTGTTGGAATACCTGCAAAGCCGAAAGATTGATTTGACAACCGCACGGGAACATTGCCGGGAAATACATTATCAAACCGGAGGACGTGATTACTATGCCATTGGTTTTGCAAACAACGCTGGAGCATATGCCTTGCGTAATTCCCGTTTCAAAGGATGCTTGGCGCCGAATGATATTACAACCATTGAAAAAGGAACAGAAACCATCATTCTTTTGGAAGGGTTCATGGATTATTTAAGCTTGCTTACTATGCAACCGCAAGAGGCATCAGTTTCCGCCGTTGTGCTTAATTCGGTAAACAATATGGAGAAGGCATTGCGATTCTTGTCTGGACACTCATCCGTCAAGCTTTATTTGGATCACGATGATACTGGTAGGTCAACTGCTATAAAGCTTCACAATCTCGGATTACCGGTAACCAATTGTGCCGAATTCTATGCGGGGTATAAAGACTTGAATGACTTTCTGTGCGGTAAAAAGCAGTTACCATTCCAACAAATTATTCCAAAATCCAAACGAATAAGGCTATGAAAACAGTCAATGCGACATGCAATGCAGGCCGGTTGATTTTTAGCGGAGCGAGGTTATGTTTCCATTGCATGGAAACCCTCGCTTTGGCTCGTCGCCAAAGGGAAAAACCGCTCCCGTTGGTCGCATTTTTAAGGTATGACAATTTATAAAATTAATTAGGGTTGGACCAGGATAATCAAGATAAGAAGAATAAAGGCGGACGTCCGAAGAAAAGTTCCACCCATCGCAAGAGCAGAACCATAGGGGTTTGCTTTTCCGAGCCGGAACTCTATGCCATCCGGCACCGGGCGGCGAAAGCCAACCTTCCTCTGAGTGTCTATTGTCATGATGCCGTCCTGAACGGGGTAATCAAGGAACCCCTCAAAAAAGAGGAACTGGAAGTATTACGCAGCCTTTCCAACATGGGGAATAACCTGAACCAACTGACAAAAACAGCCAGATTTTTAAGCGCGGAACGGCTCGAAAATCAGGCCTTGCCGCTATTGGAAAGCATACAAACGATCATAAACAAGCTGTCGGATGATTGGAAAAATAGTAAAAGGAAGAAGCTTTAAGGGATGCATTTCCTACGTCCTGGGAAACAAGAAAGCAAAGATATTGGCAAGTGAAGGCGTGTTGGAAACGGATACAAGATCCATTATCAACAGCTTTTATATGCAAAGCCTGCTCAACCCGAAACTGTCGAAATGTGTCGGGCATATCCCCTTGGCATTCTCTCCCGAGGATACCCCGAGGATGACGGATCAGTTCATGGAACGCCTGGCGAAGGAATATATGAAGGCAATGGGAGTAGATAACACGCAATATATCATTGTCCGGCACAATAATGCCAGCCATCCCCATTGCCATATCGTATTCAACAGGGTAAATAATGATGGCAAGACCATATCCGACAAGAACGACCGTTACCGGAACGAGAAAGTATGCAAGCAGTTAAAAGACAAATACAATCTCACCTATGGCATAGGAAAAGAAAAGGTCAACGTCCGGAAGCTCAAAGGAGCGGAACAAAGTAAATATGAAATCTTCCATGCCGTTAAAGATACTCTCCCAAAAGCCAGGAATTGGAACCAATTCGAGCATAACCTGAAACAGCAGGGAATATCCACAGAGTACAAACGCAAAGGACAAACATGCGAAGTGCAGGGAATCTCATTCAAAAAAGGGGAATACTGTTTCAAAGGCTCGGAAATAGACCGGCAGTTCAGTTATTCCAGGCTGGATATGCGGTTGAATGAGAATAACCGGGCTCAACGCCAGCAGGTATCCCTTCCCAAAGATACAGGGGTAAATCTCGCGGGAACCATTTTATCGGGTGTGGCCGAAGCTGCATCGGGATTGGGCGGTTTGTTCGATTTACAGCCATCGGGGCACGATCCGAATGAAGAGGAAGCCTTGCACCAGCAGGTATTGAAACGGAAGAAGAAAAAGCAGAAACCCAAGGGAGCCAAGCTTTAGAAACGAATTATTAATCAATTAAAAATAAAAGAATATGGCACAGACAGTATCAAACGATGCTTTATGGGAAAAGTTATCGGAAATAGACAGGAAGTTTGAAAAATTCATTGTGATGCAAGAATCACAGGCGGCAGCACAGGAACAGAATGAAAATATGCCCGGTCTTGAAAAGGCGAGAGACACTATAATTACTGAAATAAGGCAACAAATTACCTTATTGGACAAGCATAACGATAGTAATTTCGGAGCTAACAGGCAGAATATTGAAATACTCAATAAGAACATTCTCTCAGCTATAAAGCACACCCGGGAGGTTAATGATCAGCTTAAAACGTATATTGAATCACAGAAAGAGGATGAAAAAAACCACTTTAATATTAAGCTGTTCAAAGTCAGGAAAACCTCTTTTGTGATAGCAGTACTCGGCTTATTGGTATTTCTGCTCATCGTCTTTTGCATGAAACAGCAGAACGACTATACACTAATGGCAAATGAATATTATAAACAGATGATAGCCGTAGAACATCTAAAGGGTGAAATAAAAGACCTGAAAAACATAAATGAGATAAGTCCGGGTAAGAAAAAGAAGTAAGTGAAGTAAAGGTTGCTACAATAGGTCTTCAATCTTATAGGTTTGCAATATTTTTTCCTCTACAACCGCTTTTGCTTTCCGGAATTTCTCTTTCACCTGCATTTCGGTCAATTGCATATACGTAGCAATACGTTCTACAGGATAACCATATTTTCGTTTCAACGAATAAACCAGCCTTAAATCCGGCGGCAACGTGTCAACGATCTTTAGGAGCATTTTTTCATAACCCTGACGCTCCACAAAATAAATTTGTTCTTCCTTAAGAACGGTTTTATTGTCTATTTCCTGACGGAAATTCTCGTCGTCCATTCCCACACGTTTCGTTTTTTGTTTTCGGATGTTGGCTGCTTTGCTCCTCACAAAATCCATCAGCCATTTTTCCAAGTCCTTTTTATTTTTGATCTTTTCAGCCAACAGCCCTTGCCGATGGATCCAGAAAAAGGAAAACATATCCTGGAGCATATCGTCTATGTCTTCATCGGCAACTCGCGGTTCGGCGTATCCTCTAAGGGGTTTCCAATAGAAATGGAATAGTTTTTCAAAAGCCTGCCGCTGCAACTTTTCAGAACTGCTTGTTCTCAGCAATTCAAGGAGTAAATTTAAATCGTTGATCTGTTCCTGCTTCATTTATTTTATCCGGTAAAGAACTCCGGAGTTTACATTTTTTCGTATCTGTGAGGGCAAATGTACGGATATATTTTTAATCAAGACGTAAGGAATACAGAAAAAATAAATTTTTTATACTTGTCAAGTATCTAATCAATAATATGTTACACAATTGTTACGAAAAATATTTTTAACTAACAGGTAACATTCATAAAATAAACAGGGTAACGTTATTTAACAATACTTTTAACCTCTTTTGCCCGCTCTGAGGAATATAGTATAATAGAGGGCCATCTTTTTTAAAGGCGATTTTTGGTAACAAGTAATATGGAGGACGAGAATATGGAACAGATCAGGACGCTCCTGCGGAAGATAAAAGAAGGAACGATCACGGAAGAAGAAGAACTCCTTCTGGAATATCTCCTGATAGATCAAGTTGAACGGTTTATATGGGAAGAAAATTTAAGTTTACAGGAGCGTGCGTTGTTGGATGAATGGGAGCGCGAGCGGCTGTTCTTGCAACAAACAGAGCACTTCATGCCAACCGGCACGAAAGATGTGGATCCCGAAACACGTGCCGCGTGGGATACGTTTGCCGGGAAAATGCATTTCCCTGTTTCCGACACAAAGGGTGCTCCGGAAGTGCCCGAACTTCCCGAACACCAAAGGCCGAAACGCTTGAAGCAATTCATTACTTTCAGTGTTTCAGTTGCGGCAATCATCGCCATTGCTGCCGGGATATTCCTGTTCCAGTCGTTCAACCAACCGGTTTCTTATTACGCCGATGGTACTTCGTTGGATTTCCGGCTGCCCGATAACACCCATATTATTATGAACGAAGGGAGTGAACTGATCCTCTCTAGCCGGTTCAATAAGCGGTCGCGCAGTGTGAAAATGAGCGGGGAGATATTCTTCGATGTAGCCCGCAACCCCGAAAAGCCGTTTATTATCAAACACGGCGAACTCACCACACAAGTAAAAGGCACTTCGTTTACTATACGCGATTATTCCCAGTTGGACGATAACACCGTGATCGTGAATACAGGAATCGTGCAAGTGCGGGATGGACGGAAGGAAATCGCACTGCTCACGCCGAATAATCAACTATCGTATAACAAAACAACCGGGCAGTATGCCGTCAATAAGGTCGATGCCACGACACAATCGGCATGGACAATCGGAAGGATCGTGTTGCGCAACGCATCGGAAAAAGAGCTTGCCCTAAGGATTATGCAGCGCTACGGCAAACACTTAGTCATAGAAGGTCGAGCAATGGGCGACCCCGTACGGGTCTATTCCGAATTTAACACCGAAACACAATTGGAAGATTTGCTGCAAAGTTTGTCGATGGCTTACGACTCCGACTTTCGCATCAAAAACGATACGGTAGTCATTTATCCGAACCCGCATGACTGATTAAAACGAAATGCTATTATACCGGATCACAAATAGATAAAACGACATATAAGATTATTAGGTTATTTAATGATTACATTAAGACGAAACGATAAAATGGAAATAACAAGATTTAGGCTGTATTGGAAAGCAATCCTTCTAAGCCTGCTGCTACTGGGTGCCGGAGCCGATTCGCTTTTCGGACAAAAGGTGAATCACCGCTTTCCCCGCGAACCGCTTCTCGAAAGAATGACCTCCCTTGCCAAATTGACCGGGGAAATGATCACTTTCGACGCGGCGGCTACACAAAACGTTATGGTACAAGCGGTAGACGCCCGTAATTTTTCAGTAAAACAAGTATTGGAGCAAAGTTTAAACCAAACCGGGTATGCTTATCAGCAGAATGGAAATATCATTACGATCTATAAAAACGAGAAATCCGCTCCTGCTCCCAAAGAGTCTGCCTCTTCCACTCCGCAACAATCCGGCAGCGGCGGGTTGAAAGGGCGCATCGTGGAAGCCGAAACCTCCGAACCGCTTATCGGCGCCACGGTGAGGATACTGAAAACCGAACGCGGTACGATGACCGATTTAAACGGCTACTACAGCTTTGATAACGTCCCTGCCGGGCGTCACACCATCGAGGTTGCCTATTTGGGCTACACTACGCAGCAGGTGAATGTAAATATCTCTGCCAACCGTACCGCCGCGCACGATGTAGTACTCCCGGTGGATAGCAAGCTGCTGGACGAGGTGGTCGTGCAGGGTGTCCGACGCGAGCGTGGTTCCGTGCCCCATGCCACTGTGGGACAGGTAACGCAGGAAATAAAAGAATTGAAAGTAGTGGCTTCCGGCATCTCTTCCGAACAGATCAGTAAAAGTGCTGACCGTAATGCGGCCCAGGCGGTAGCCAAAGTGGCAGGCGTAAGCATTGTGGATGATAAGTTTGTAGTTGTCAGAGGGTTGAATACCCGTTACAATTTAACGTTGCTTAATGACAACCTTGCCCCGGCAACCGAAGCCAACAGCCGCGCCTTCGCCCTCGACTTGATCCCCAGCCGGGTAATTGACAAGATCGTAGTATATAAGACCGCGTCACCCGAGAATCAGGCAGATGCAACAGGAGGTGTTGTAAAAGTATATACAAAAGATGCCAAGGCGGTGAAGCATTTTGATCTCGATTTTCAACTCGGTTACCGTGCAGGTACCGCCTTCAACAAAAATTTCCTAACCTATAATGGCGGAAAATTCGATATTCTGGGTTTCGACGACGGTACACGGGCATTGCCCTCTGTTGTGCCCGGATATGGCAGTCTGGTAAAAGCCGATTTAAAACCGTCCCAATATGCCGAAGTTTTCAACCCGACTTTAATGTATGGCAAGAAAACGGCATTGCCCAATATGCAGTTGACGTTGAACTACTACGATGCCTGGCGCCTTTTCGGTAAAACAGTATCCTCGCTTACTTCTTTCAGCTACAAGAATGACAACCAGAAACAGGATATTTTCAAACAGGAGGGAACCGAGCACAGTACCGGAGGAACCGATAAAATGGCTTGGGAAGATAAAAGCACCAACACCGTACAGTTGAATTTGTTGCAGAATTTCAGCGTATCACTCAACGACAATAACAAGCTCTTTTTTAAGAATTTCCTGTTACAGCAAGGCGTGGATGCGGTGGTTGACCGCATCAGCCGCGCTACCGGCATAGAACATTTGAACGGCGAGCGGGAAAAAGACATCAGCCTTACCTACAGCCAGCGTTTTCTCTATGCCGGCAACCTGGGGGGCGACCACAAATTCGTGAAAGAGAGACATCTCTTGCAATGGAACCTGGGCTATAACTACAGCCGGCAGGAGATCCCCGACCAACGTACCATCCGTTTCAAGGGGATTGCTCCCGACAGGACATTGGGAGACGCCGAATTGATGTGGTGGGCGAAAGGGTATAATCCTTCCGGATCGGAAGACCTCACCACCAAGGATTTGGAGTTGGGAATTATCTCCCGCTTCTGGTCGGAAAACAGCGAAGGGGTGTATAGTGCTTCATTGGACTATACGTTTAAGCCGTTGACGTGGTTATCGGTGAAGACAGGTATGTTTCATCAGTGGAAAAAGCGTGAACTATACCGGCGCATTTACACTGTCGGCGAAGGCCATATCGATCCCGACCGTCCTTTTTCGGACATGTATCTTGACCACCATGCCGATGCAAATATTTACCGTTTCCGATGGAGCGACCTGCCTGATGTGTGGAGCACGGACTACCTCAACGACGCTTACAGCGGGCTCCGTGTGTGGGACAGAACGCAGGCGAGCGACATGTACGTGGGCACTGAACAGAACAACAGCGGCTACGGCATGCTTATCTTGAACCCTTTCAAATGGATAGAGATAAGCGGAGGTGTCCGCTACGAGTACAACCGCCAGAAAATTGGGGCCGCGATTCCGAAAGGAAGCAATTCGGTGCCTTTAAGTAATCCCATCTTAGTGGATAATCCGCAGGCATTGTGGTTGCCTTCGCTCAATCTATCACTGAAACCTTCGGATAAATGGGTGCTGCGTGCCGCTTACGGAAAAACGGTGAACCGCACCGAGTTCAGGGAAGTGTCGCCTTATAGCGAACTCGATTTTGCCAACAATACTATTATGAGAGGAAACCCGGGTTTGGTCTCGGCGGAGGTGGAAAACTACGACCTGCGCCTGGAGTTTTATCCCGATATAAATAAAGGCGATGCCGTGAGTGTGGGTGTATTTTATAAAGATATCCTCCATCCCATCGAGCGGATGAACGAATCGAACAGGGTTGAAAGTCAATTCCCTGTGATCTCCTACCGCAATGCTTCGTCGGCTGTGGTGAAAGGCGTGGAGGCCGAGCTGCGCAAGTCGCTCGATTTCATTCCACTTGCCCTGTTCCGGAACCTGTCCGTTAGCGCGAATGTGTCGCTGATAGAAAGTTTGGCAAAATTCGATGAAAAAGAAAGTGAGAAAGACGACATCGTTCCGGAACGTCCGCTGCAGGGGCAGGCGCCTTATCTTGTAAATGCGGGTTTATATTACGAAAACCCCGGATGGGGCACAAAGATAGGCGTGATATATAATACTTCCGGCGAGAGTATTTACGCCGCAGGCAATGCCTACCGCTACCACTCCCACATCAACGGGCCCGCGTTCAGGGGCGGTTTGATAGAACTGCCCCGGCAATTGCTCGACATCTCCTACACACAACGTATCGGAAAGGGCTTACAGATGAAACTGACGGTGCAGAACCTGTTGGACGAAAAAGTGGAGATTGCCGAAGACTTTAATTTCAGTAATAAATACGAACCGCTTCACGATCCGGTGGAAATCGAAACGTTTTGGGATCCGGTAGCCCAACGCGAGGCAGTGCGCTATGACTATGGCGACAACATCTATTCGTCCTTCCGTCCGGGCAGGTATTTCAGTTTGAGCATATCCTATAGTTTTTAAAAGTTTGAAATATGTACACAACAGCATCAATAAAAGAACAGGCACACATTTTCCCGAAAATAATCATCGGAATATTGTCTAATTTTCTCATTATCACATTATTTTCCTGCTCCGACGCCGATAACTTTTACGGCGAACTCGAAAAGCAACCCGAACTGCTTGTCGATAACGACTACAAAGCCGTTTATGCCATAGGAGACACCTTGGTCATTAAAGGACGGCTCAACCCGGGAAATGATTTACGTATCCGCATAGGAGGTGCGGAGGCCCGCCCGGGAAACATACGGAAATACCAGGTGCCGCACGACAATTACGGATTGGAGTACGACTTGGTGGATATTGTCATTACAGAAGAGATGGGGTTGGGCGAAGACCGCCCTGTCACGATTACCTCGGCAGGCATCAGCATCGAAGCCCCGGCCATCGAAATCGTGGGCGACGCCCTGACGGCCATTTTAGACAAACAGTTGCAGTTGGTAAAAGTGACGGATATCCCTGCCGGAGCCACGGTTTTGCACTACCGCGGCAACGACGGCAACGCTTACTTCTGGCACAACGGCGAAAAAAAGCTCACTCGCTTTGTCAGGGAAACCGGACAAACGGCAGAAGTGTTCAACGAAAGTCATTTGGAGGGCAACTTCAGCATCAGCGAGTTTTATTCCGGCAGCATAAGCCCCGACGGAACCTATTTCTACTTCTCGGCAAAAGTTGCCGAACCCGGGCAAAGCCGTACGGTGGAGCAGTGGCGTTTGGTACGCTTCAATTTACAGGCAAATGGGTTGGAAACACTCAACCGCACCGAATACGACCTGCGTGTCAACCGCCGCACAATAGAAGCCGCCGCGCCGTTCGAAGGGAACGTTCACGATACCGACCCTGCAAAAAGACCGAAAATATTCCAAGCCACTCAAATAATCCCCGACGAAGAGGGAGGCGTATATTTCGACCTGATGGGCCACTTCCTGGCCTATCTCGACGCGGAAGGCAATTACACCTACCTGTTCAATTTCAATTCAGCGCATAACCATACCGGCAAGGAACCTTTCGTGCCGAATATCTATAATCCCGATACGCGGAACTATTATACGGTATCACAAGTGCATCAATACCTGTTGCCGGGCACGAAAATCGGATACGGTATAAGCTATATCGACACAAAGCAAAAGAAAATGTACACCAATAACTTAAGCTGGTACACTTCGCTGTTTGTAACCGACATCAGCACCCGCATACAGATAGGCGATTATGCTAATAATTTTCTGACGTACGGAGATATTCCTTATGCAACCAGCTCATTGAAGCGTTTTAACGGCGGACTGGTTCCGGTGAGCAACAATACGAGGCTCAACCCCCTTCCGGTAGGCGGCAAACTGTTGGGTTTGTATTTTATTGATCAGGCCCCCTCCGGCAACGAGAATCCCAACTCCTTGGCCGGTTATGGCCTTTATGAACTGCCGGCGCTTTGCGAAGTAGATATTGAAAATGAATACGTTCGCCGATACGCTCCAAAACGCCTTATTTTCAACGGATTCGACTTTGGCATGGAAGACCAGAGCCTGAGCATCGACAGCGACGGGATGCTCTACTTCACCGCCAACAACGGGACCGTTATCGTCAAAACAGAATACAAATGACTGAAGTTTCGCATATAGGTTCCTGCTTTGGGAGCCTGTGTCCCGGAAATAACCGGCGAAAGTTCATTCAATAATTTACCGCGAATAGAATGATATGCAAATTAAAAATAAAGCAATGAAATTAAACAGAGTAATACATTTCTGCCGAAAACAGGGACTATCGATGTGCTTGCTCCTTGGCTTCTGGCTCCCCCTTCTCTTTTCTTCCTGCTCCGAAAACGTCGACCCCGTTCTGCCGGCCGGCGGCAACACCGCATTCGTCAACCTGGTCAACGCCGGCGAAGCTTTCCTGTTCGGCGACAGGGATACGCTTTACCGCGACAATGGGGCATATATCAACGACTCGGTCACCAACCTGCCGCTCGACTCCTATATGGAAGAAAAAAAACTATGGTATCTCGTCGATTTCCTGTACGATAGCGGCGGACGTCCCGAAATTCGCGATTACCCCCGCTATTTGACGCATATCGCCTCGGGACATCAATCCGGCACGGCAAATGCCGATGTATTCTGGTTGCCCATCTATCCGGGCGGGTATGATTTTATCTTTACCTCTAAGGATAAAACCTACCTGAAAACGGAGCACATCCGCCTCGAAGCCAAAAGTCACAATATCGTGTATCTCGTGGAAAGCATTGAAACGGAATCTTCCTATGCGATAATCAACGTGCCGATAGAACGCAAAGAACGCATTGAAGGCAAAGTGACGGTGCAGTTCGTAAACCTGTCGCCCGATGCCGGCAAGATGGAGGCCTACCGGGTGGACGCCGGTGGTAACGAAACCGTGGAAACGCTCCCTTCGAACCTGGATTTCGGGCAGTATGCCTCCACGGAATTATCCATGGAAGGGGCGGCAAGCACCTACGACAAGCTGCTGCTGCGTTTCCGTCCCGCCGGGGGCGGCGGCGACCTCGCCTCCATATCCGTGCCTGCCGAAAGCGGCGCCGTATACACTGTTTTGTTGAGAGGATTTGCCAACGAAGCGTCGCGACGCATAAAAAAAGACAACGAAAACTATGCCGAGGTAACCATACAGCCCAACCTGCGGGTAAGTTTGCGGCGGGTGTTTTATTAGATAAACAGCCATTTTATGTATTGACTTTTAATAATTAAAAACAATGAAAAAGAAAAATTCTTTTCTGAAGCCCCTGCTGCTTTTGGCGGTAGCGGCAGTATTGGGACACGCAGGCGTGTCCGCACAGACAACGATTGAACGCAAGTTCAACTCGTTCGGGTTTACCGACAGACAAACCTTTCCCGGCGGGGATCTGGACGACAACATCAGCTTTTCCACCACAAAAGGTGCGAAAGGAGCATTTGACCCTCTGTATTCGGGAGGACAGATACATCTGCCGAATTACGGTAGCTATCAGCAATACGGTGGAGGAACAGTGTTGCTGACCATCAAGAATGGCGTAGTGGTAACAAGTGTTGAATTGCTTGATGCTGATTCACCTGGTTTAGGTTACAGCGTGGACGGAGCCGGAGTAACTTATTTTGGCAGTACTCCTCTTCTACAAGGTATTGAAGCAGCAAAAAGCGTTGAGTTTTTCGTGGATAACGATATGGCGAGCTTTCGTTTCGGAGGTATAAAGGTAACCTACCTTAGCTCTGCCACCGCTCCTTTCCTGGAACTCAGCAAAACATCGCTTCCCGCCTTTGCATACGTGGAAGATGGCGAACAGGCAAGTGCCGAAAGCTTTACCCTGACGGCAAGAAACCTGACACCCGCCGCCGGCAACCTGGCTCTTGCCCTGCCGCAAGGCTACGAAGCCGCTGTGGGCGAAGGAGCTTTTTCCGGCGCGCCCACCATCGCCTACACCGGCGGTGCGGTAACAGAAACCGTGAAGGTCCGCCTGAAAGCAGGCTTAGCAGTCGGGGAGTATAACGGTTCCGCCACCCTCTCGGGCGGAGGTGTTTCCGGCAGCGTTGCCCTCACGGGGAAAGTGCTGAAAAAGGGAGACGGTAGCGTCATCGTAAGCGGGACGAAAATCACCGTACCCAAACTCACAGCCGGAGGACTCAAAGAAATCATAGAAGCAAACAACTCGGGCGGAACGATCCGGTTTACCCATTTTGTTATCGGCGGCACGATAAACGCCCGCGATTTCAATCAACTTCTCGAAGCAACTGGCGTAGATTTGAACAACGTAACAGCTATTACAGCCTATAGCGGAACCGAAGGGCCAAACCAAAGCGGAAGTGCCCATCTGGACTTTCCTGCCCACGAAATCCCGGCAAACACCTATTACCGGTCTATTTCACATGCCTTAACAGAATTTATTTTCCCTGCCAACGGCTCGGTTAAGTCCATCGGTGATGGAGCGTTTACCAGACTAAGAAATTTGAAAACCCTGACCTTGCCCGACGGTTTGGAAACAATCGGCGAATCAGCTTTCGACAATTCAGGCTTACAAGAAGTTACCTTGCCTAACAGCATAACCGAAATCGGGAAATCTGCTTTTGCCGGTACCAAATTAGTCGAAATAACCCTCCCAAATAAACTGGAAACCATCTCTGAGAATTTATTTCGCAACGCCCAATCTTTGACAACTGTCCATATCCCCAAGTCAGTTACCCGGATAGAAGACCAGGCCTTCAGCAATGCTTACGCGCTGACGGCTTTAAAACTGCCCGACAACCTGGAATGGCTGGGAGGGAAATCGACTTTTGAAGGCGTACCCATTACCGAGCTCAATCTTCCGGCAGGCACTAAAATCATCGATGGGGTATTGGAAGGAACTTTTTATTATGCTCAAAATTTGAAGTCGTTTAAAGTCCCTGCAAATGTGAAAATCATTGGGCAGAATGCATTCAGTCAGGCAAGTGTTTTGCAAACAATTACATTCGAGCAGGGCAGTCAATTGGAAGAAATCGGTAATTATGCTTTTGGAGGAACCGGCATTACAAAGATTGATTTTCCGGAAGGGGTTAAAATAAAATCATTGGGTAACGGGGCTTTCTCCGGATCCGGTCTCAGTAACTTCGACTTTACTAAGTTAGAAGTAACCGTAATTCCGGCTAATAGTTTTAATCGTACAGCGTTGACCGGTGCCGTTAAAATCCCGGAAGGTGTTACAACCATCGGAGAGGCCGTTTTTCAAAATGTTGCCGGCATCACCTCACTGGAACTACCTGCAAGCCTGGACGGCGTGGACGCCATCGGCAGCAGCGCCTTCAGCGGATTGACAGGCTTGGAATCACTGATTGTCAACAACCCCGTCCCCATTATCTTCACGAACTCGACAGGTGTATTTGACGGCATCGTAAAAGAAGGCGACGGCGCGGCAACGCTGTATGTGCCGGCAAGCAGCATCGGCCATGCCGAAAACGATTACAAGGACTACCCGCTGTGGCAGGATTTTAAAAACATCAAAGCTATCGGCTCAGAGGTTTCGGACATTCATCAATTTGACAACATCACGGTAGAAAAAGGTTCGGGTACCATCACCCTGAACGCCAAGCTGAAAAACGAAGACGACCATCGCACCATCACATATAGCATAGAAGAAGGTAAAGGCGAGGTGGCAACACTGGAAGGGAATGTGCTTACCATAGTGGGCGAAGGGACGGCCAAAATTACAGCTACTGCCGAGGCGGACTTTGCGTATTCCAAAGCGGAGAAAGAAATCACATTGACCGTGGCAGATTACTCGTGGCTTCAGGAAGTAGCCGTTACTATAGAAGGCAATTCTGCTAAGATTGTAGGCCCTGCCGAATCAGTAATCAAATTCACGAAGTTCTTTATAGATGGTGTGGAAGTGCCTCTGACCAACGGTGTAGCAGACATATCGAAAAAAAGTGGAACAATAGAGCTGAAAGCTACAACTGATGATGGTGCTGTAGTGAAACTGAAAATCCAAAAAGTAACCGAACCTACTGCGAAACAGAATAATCAACACATACCGGTAAAAAAATAAATCGTATAAATAACAGTCAAAAATAATAGAATAATGAAAAAGATCATAAATATCGATTTGAAGACTATCGTGATGCTCTTAGCCTGCGTATTTATAATGGCAGCCTGCAACAAGGATGACGATGAGGTAATACAGGAATTGAAACTGAAAGATAATGTAACATCCATCGAAGTAATCGAAGACGCTACCGTAACGGTAACCATCGAAAGCGGTAACGGAGGTTATGTCCACAGTGCTACCACCCCCGGGAAAATAGAAGTTAGTATAACAGACAATACCATTTCAGTGAAAGGATTGGAAGAAGGCGAAACAAATCTTACGATCAAAGACCAGAAAGGCAAGTCGGTGACTGTCGCTGTAAACGTGGTATCGAAACATACAATCCCGACATCGGCACAGTTCGTATGGAGCGGAGCGAAAACTGATTTGGAGACGACCAATAATTGGGGGCTTGCGATCTATAACAACCGTATTGCCGTAACAAATGTTATCGATAAGAAACAATACATCCTGACGTGGACAGGCGATTTATCGAAAGGAGAAAAATCAGGTGGAAGATTGCAGACAGTAGGTGGTGAAACGGTTACACTTAGTTCCTTCGAGGTAGTGAAATCCGAAAACAATACCTACTACATCGCTTTCGAAGGCGGTTCTAAGACAGGGAATATCTATTTCACGAAATAACGTCTTTTGTTTTTGAAATGATGATAGGCATCGACAGGAAACGGCATGAGGCATTGCAGGAGCGCATCAAACGGTTGAAAGGATTGTCAGCCTGGAGTAGTGGATGGGATAATGGAGAGCCAACGGGAATTGGAGGCAGGGATACACTTGCTCTGCGAACAGTTTGTGCAATACAACGCCCTGATGCAGCAACTGGTTACTGCTGTCGGGATTTATACGAAACTGTATAATGATGCGAGTGTGAATGCCTATCAAACCTTCCGTAAAGCGAAAGCAGCAAAGAGGAAGAACTGATTCCATTCATCCATACTTCATTTATTATCAACAGTTGAAAGCCCCCTGTCGTGCTTGTCATCGGCAGGGGCTTTTTCAGATAACAAAGAAATCAAAAGAGTAATAATCAATAACGAGTTATGAGAGCTAAAATTAAATTAAATACCCATAGTGGCTATGCCGGCGACCTGCATGCTTTCTGGGACAATAAGCCCATCCCCCGAACGGGAGAGCATATTGTACTGAACCCTATTTTTAGCGAAGGTATTTTCCTGCCGAATGAAGAAACGGAAAATATTGCCGATAACCTGAAAAAGGATTCGAAAAAATTAAAGAAATCGCTTCGTGAAATTAAATGGACGGTTGGAGAAGTAATCAAAAACAGCAGGGATGGGGAAGTCCAATTGCTTATTATCACTGTCAATGAAGTCTCAAAATGATAGTTGTTACTGTGGGTATCCATATTCTCTGTTTTATTAGCTTATCCGTTAGTATTGTTCATTCCATTGAAATAGATAGAGATGATGATCGTTTCTGAAACAGAACAGATAAATGAAAATATAAAAAGAGATTCCGGGATAAAACTTCTCCGGCTGATAAAGTTGTTTTTTTATTATTTGAATGATATCAATAAAATCTTATTTGTTCAGTTATTTCCCTTTATATAAGTCAATTATGCTTACCAATCATTGCATCCATCATTTACTAAAAAAAGCGAACAGGACGCTGTATTGCAGTCTGGCTGCCCGGTACCATACCTCTCCGTGGGTTATATGCAGGCTTATACACGGCAAAT
>ENA-UOOK01003721-UOOK01003721.1-fermentation-metagenome-genome-assembly--contig:-NODE-3721-length-17034-cov-10.667000_pt1 | contig 17034 bp, 13 predicted proteins | sample MGYA00245777_ERZ724023 | MGnify/ENA primary metagenome ERZ724023 (study PRJEB28704, sample SAMN03018312) | fermentation metagenome | biome: anthropogenic terrestrial biome; feature: soil...
GGTCAACCTTGGTCTCTTCAATGATTTTTTTAATTACTTCAGCTGCAATATCAGCCGGATGCATGTTAGTGAGCGCCCCGCCAAATTTACCTATGGCGGTTCTTTTTGCTGCTACGATAAAAACTTTACTCATTTTGATTAAGATTTATAAATGTCTGTTTAGTAACTTATATTCTTTATTTTAACCTTTTCCAAGTCTCACAACCATCTCCTGTGCGATATATGACGCTACATCATCGGCATATGAGTTCATGCTGAAGCCTGCGTCATAGCCCAATTCTTTGGCAAGTTCATGTGAAAGGCGAGGGCCACCGCAAATGAGAATCACCTTACTGCGCAGTCCTTCAGCTTCCAGCATTTCCACCAGCTCCGTAAGATTCTTGATGTGTACATCCTTCTGTGTTACGGTTTGTGATACCAGCAAGGCGTCGGCTTTCATTTCAATGGCTTTGGCTATGAAGTCCTCATTTAGTACTTGGCTTCCCATGTTGAGGGTTTCAAACATCTCATACCGTTCCAGGCCATAATGACCGGCATATCCTTTCATATTCATGATTGCATCTATGCCAACGGTATGGGCATCTGTGCCTGTACTGGCACCCACAATCACAATCTTGCGACCTATCCGGCTTTTTATGAATTCATCCGTTTCATGCATGTCCATGGCTGTTGATTCAACTTTAGGAACATGTATGGAGGTATAGTCAACTGTGTGAACACAAGTGCCGTAGCAGGTGAAGAAGGTGAAACCTTTAGCCAGTTCTTTATAGTAAACCACCTGTGGATTCTCAAATCCCATTTTAGATGCCAATTGTTTTGCTGCTTCACTTGCTTCATCGCCGTAAGGAACAGGCAATGTAAAGCTCATTTGAACCATTCCGTCATTTAATGTATCACCGTATGGTTTGATTTTCATTAAGTCTGCCTTCTGGATACCTTCCATTATTTTGCACCCCCTAACATTAAATCAATAAATGGGTTAAAGTATTTTTCATCTTTTTCAACAACACCTTCCAAGCCTTTGCCACCGGTAAAGCTTCTTTTTACGCCGCCGAATTTACCTTTTTGTATTGTGTCAAACATTCCTTCTTTTTCAATATCCTTTAACAGCTCTTCAGCTTTAGCCAGCACCTCCTGTGCCCTTTTCTGAATTATTCCGTCCTTTTTGTATTCGACTTCATTGCCTATATCACGAGCGTTATTGAAAATATACTGGGCGTTTTCTATGGAAAGCATTCTGTCTTGAAGATGCGGTGTGTGAATTGCTTCCGTAGGCATTCCCAATAATTGAATTCCTTGATGAGTCCAAATGGATATTAAATTAAACATTGCATCCTGCAAATGTCCTCTGAATATGTTACCTGTCATAAATTTTGTGGGAGGCATGTATTTAAGAGTTGCCTTAGGGAATATTTCTCTTGCCATCTGAGCTTGAGCCAGCTCGTACAAGAAGCCGTTTTCCAACATCGGATTCATTTCAAAAGCGTGGCCGAGACCCATCTGTTCCTCGGGAAGTCCTGCTTTAAGTGCAAATTGCTCGTTAATAAATTGTGATGCTAATACGGTGTGGGCTTCTTCATAAGCATCAGCTGTAGTCAGGTAGTTGTCTTCTCCCGTATTTATGATAATGCCTGCAAAGCCGTTGATTATCCTCGAAAAGTATTGGTCAACCAATGTTCTTTGCATGTTGATATCTCTGAAAAGAATTCCGTAAAGAGCATCGTTAAGCATTACGTCAAGTCTTTCAATTGCTCCCATTGCTGCTATTTCAGGCATGCAAAGACCTGAACAATAGTTGCAGAGACGAATATATCTCCCTTCTTCTTCTCCAACCTCATCAAGGGCTTTACGCATTATTCTGAAGTTTTCCTGAGTTGCATATGTTCCGCCGAAACCTTCCGTTGTTGGTCCGTAAGGAACATAGTCAAGCAGGCTTTGTGCTGTTGTTCTTATAACGGCAATTACATCGGCGCCTTGCTTTGCAGCAGCTTGTGCCTGCAGAACATCCTCGTAAATATTACCTGTTGCAACAATTACATATAAATACGGTTTTCTTCCATTACCGAGCGTATTTAAGTATTCATTTCTTTTTGCTCTGCTGTTTTTTATTCTTTCAACCATTTGATTTGCAGTGTCATAAACTGCTTCCATAATCTTATTTTCATCAGCAATTTTAAGTTTTGTAATTTCAATTTCCCCGGAGCTTACTTTTTCTGCTATTTCCTGCGGGGTTTTTCCGGTATTAACCATTGCGTTTCCTATCCAAAATGCCGCACCTTTAGCTAATCCGCCGCCTTCCTTAATAGCATCAATCAATACATTGGGAAGCGGTTTTTCTATTTCATCAACGCCATCTACCCCCATGAGACGTGCAACTGTTCTTTCAACTGTAACAGTTGTATTTTTGTCAATGAAATTTTGTACATCGTCTGCAATATTTCCTGCTGCAGTACGGGCGCTGTCAATTAATCGGGGATTGAGATTTAATTTGCTTTCCATAATTCCTCCTCTAACGGAGACATTCCTTCATAGACTGACCCCATCCAAATTTGGGGACATTCCTCTGACCATCAAAGACTATCCCTATAGTAGAGGTGTGTCCCCACACCTTTTACAGGTATCTTTCTGCATCCTTAATAATTTCTTCGTCTATGCCTGCCATTTTTGCTATTTTTAAGGCATCTTTCGGAATATCACTTGAATATTTCACTTCTATAAGCCTGTAGTCCATATATTTTTGAACATTTTCAATGTTGTTCTGTTTGCTCAAATCAGTCTCATCAGGAAGCTTGAGCCCTTTAACCTGCAAATTCTGAATATCCTCATCATTTGCAACATTGTCATAATGAGTTGTTAAAACTGTTATGCAATCTTTGTTTTTAAGATAATTTACTACCGCCTTTGTAATTGCATAACCTTCCTTTGGATTAGTACCTCCTGCCAACTCGTCAATTAAAATAAGACATCTGCGGTCGGAATTTTTTATAGCTTCTTCAAGATTAACTATTTCCGCTCCAAAGGTACTAAGACCCTTTTCAATGGACTGAGCATCGCCTGCAGAAATAAATATGTGTTCAAAAAGACATATTTCTGCATATTCACAAGGTACAAACATACCAAAGCTTGCCATTGCGGCAATTTGACCTATCATCCTAAGAGTTACGGTTTTTCCTCCCATATTAGCCCCCGTAATGCAAGACACATTTTTATAAAGAGTTAAATCAATGGGAACATATCTTTTATGTTTATCCTTCAAAGTTTTTTCAAGTTTAAGGTTTCTGCCGCCCTTTATTGTGATTTGCAGCTTATTGGTTATTTCCGGCTCTATGGAATTAGTTTTTTGTGCATAATTCGCCTTTGCAATAAGATAATCGATTTCACCGATAATTTTTATATTCTTTTGCAATATACTACTGAATTTTTTTATTTCAGCCGAAATATCTTGTCTAATTTTGTATTCTTCATCATCTTCTTCAAAGGTGAGCTCTTCGTATCTTTTCTCCAACTCATCAATTTCATCAGTATTTTTTATTTTATAAATAATATTTAAGTAATTTTCTCCGGATACTCTTAAATTGACTTCCTTGTTCAGCTCATCAATTCTTTCTTTTTGTGACTTGCTTATTGTTGCTTCATCCTTTAAATTTAACTTAATACTATACTTTTCTTGTACTTCTTCTTTGATTCTTTTCTTTAATAATCGTATAGTCTTATCGGTCTGCCTTTTTTCATTTCGAATTTCTTTTAATTTTTTCGAATATTCGTCGTAAATATAAAATGTGTTTAATTTTTCATGAGCCGGATCAAGTTTTTCATATAGTTGTGGCAGGGGCGTTAATTGTAAAAGCTTTAGCTCAGTATTGGAAATGCCTCTTAAAATTTTGTCCATCTTTTCGACTAAAATCAGAAAGTTTTTTATTTCAAACAATTCCACCTCATCAAGAACCTGATTGCTTTTTGCCCTATGAATGGTTTCAAGTATATTTTTAATGTGTTTTAATATGTCAATTATGCCGCGCCTTTGTCTGCTTTCAATAAATGCCCTTATTTTATTGAACTCTGTCTTAAGGTCTGCCTCCTGACCTTTTATAAAAGGCTTAGCTTCTTTTTTTGCCCTTATTCCGTATTCTGTAATCGGTTTTACTTCATTAAAAATATAATCGAAATTTACATTTTTAATTGTATTTTCTGTCATAAAGCTATTCAATCTTCATCACCGCCCGACACCACATCAACTATTTTTATTCCCGGCAGGACTTTTTTCATATTTTCTTTTAAAACTTCACTGTCAAAGAAATATCCTTCCGGAGATATGGGATTTAAAGTTACTGCCAAAACATTTATTGTATTCATGGCTTCTACTTTAAGGCCTTTCCTTCTCATTTCATTCCACATATTTATATCCGTAAATATTTTTGTTCCATCTTCTATAACAAGTTTAATGCCTCTTAAATATTTGTTTTCCCATAGCTCTTTCAACAGGGCAGATGTGACTGCGCCTTTAATAAACACATAAGTCGTTTTTTCGTCAATCAGCTCACTGATTTTTTTGCCGCCGGTAATACTTGTTTTAATATCAGGAACTACTGTTTTACCTTCTTCTGATATGATGCATGTTTTATTTATTTTCCGAACGATATTCTTAACATACTCATCTGTTCCTGTAAGCGAGAAGCATTCCACAGCATGGGCAGTCTTTTCTAAAACCTTTTTCATATCTCTGCTTAGTACAGCTCCTGTTGCAATAACACATGCATCTGTAATAGCCGGAGATGAGACAGCTTTCCTGTCTATTGCCCCATCTATGAATACCACTTCCGCCCCGTAATATTTAAGGCGTCCCGCAACATATTTCATATCTTTTGCGCTGACAGGTCCGGCAATCTGTATATTGCCTTTTTGTCTTACCCTTATAATTATTACCTCACCCATTGCAGTTGATATTCCCGTAGTTTCCAATATTTCAGCCTTGGCGTTTGAAAACATCAATGTTTTTTTAGCCGTAGCAGCATACATTCCTTCAGTTACCAAAATTGCAGGCTTTTGTGTTTTTGTTACCAAATCTATATTTTCTCCGTCGCGCCCTGTTGAGGCAATGCCTGTTTTTATGTTTAAATTTATTGCTTCTTCTATGAGATAATTAAGTGTCACGGTCTTTCCTGCATTCTTTGCAAGACCTATTATTGACACAGTTTCATAATTATTTTGTTTTATGATTTCAATTAATCTCATAAAAGTTCCTCTTTTTATTAGGGACATTCCTTTAGGGCTTACCTCAAAGACTTTCACTCCTAAAGGTGTGTCCCCCTTCCTAAAAGTGTGTTCTGTCTCTTCTTGCCAATTTTGTGGGTTCAAGAGCTAAGTCGTTTCCTTGCAGAAGTCCTGCAACCCCTGTCAGCGGATCTGTTTTCTTGCCTTGACATACATCGCATTTGCATTCCAATTCAGGTATATCCGGTTCTGTGTATGTGGTAATAACACCTTCAAAGTTTCTTAAAATCAATTTGTGTGCTGAACGTGACAATACATATTCAGGCCCAACAGGTGTTTTTCCTCCGCCTCCCGGTGCATCAACAACAAATGTAGGTACGCAGAAACCTGAAGTATGCCCTCGCAAGCTTTCTATTATTTCAATACCCTTTGCCACAGGCGTCCTGAAATGTTCAATTCCAAGTGAAAGGTCGCATTGATAAATATAATATGGTCTTACTCTATTCAAAACAAGTTTATGAACCAGCTCTCTCATAATATGAGGACAATCATTAACTCCTCTTAATAATACTGATTGATTTCCTAACGGGATACCTGCATCAGCTAATTTTTTCAAAGCCTCCATCGATTCGGGAGTAAATTCTTTCGGATGGTTAAAATGAGTGTTCAGCCAAATCGGATGATATTTTTTAAGCATATTTACCAAGTCGTCTGTAATACGCTGCGGTAAAACAACCGGTGTTCTTGAGCCTAAACGTACAATTTCCACATGTGGAATTTCCTGTAATTTGCTGATAATATATTCTAATTTTTTGTCAGATACTAACAAACAGTCCCCGCCTGACAGCAATACATCTCTTACTTGTGGAGTATTTCTTATATACTCAATACATTTGTCGATATTTTCCATTCCCACTTCATCATCGCTCTGTCCTGCAAATCTTCTTCTTGTACAATGTCTGCAATACATCGAGCATTGGTCGGTTATCAAGAACAATACCCTGTCGGGGTAACGGTGAGTTAATCCCGGTGCAGGTGAATCTTCATCTTCATGCAGCGGGTCAAGCATATCTGCTTCACTTCTATGTGTTTCTGCAAATGTAGGTACAGCCTGCATTCTTATTGGGTCTCTCGGATCATCCTTATCCATATGAGCTGCATAGTATGGTGTTATACCCATTCTGAATTTTTCCAATACCTTGTTGATATCTTCTTCTTCTTGTTTTGTAATGTTAATTATTTTTTTTATTTTCTCTACAGAGTCTATTCTGTTTTCTACCTGCCATCTCCAGTCATTCCACTCTTCCGGCTTAACGTCTTTCCAAAGCTCGATTTCATTATAATAAGCCATTTTCCTACCTCCTTAAATACTATAAACAAGCAACATATGTCATTCACCGAGTGAATGACATGTTACCTATTTTGATTTATTTATTTATGCATATAATTTTGTGAATAATTCTCTTAATCCTTTGCTTTCCCTCATTACCTGCAGTGCCGTTTCAGAATGTCCCTTTGTATAACCGTTTCCAACTATCATGTTGATATCCTTACCCACACCTTCAGCTCCTAAGGCCGCTTTTGTAAAGCTTGTAGCCATGCTGAAGAAGTAAACAGTTCCTTCGTCTTTTGCAGCAAGTATTGCAGACATTTCACAATTTGGTCTTGATACGACACTGATTACCAAGTCACATAATTGTCCGTCTGTTGCTTCCATAACCTTTTCGTATACTTCAATTGCATTTGTGGCATCGCCTGATATTAAAACATCTGCCAATCCAAGTTCTTTTACTGTATTTAGTGATACTTCCCTGTGAGCCCAGCATATTACTTTTCCTGAGGGACCTGCCTTCTTCTTTGCTTCATATAAGCATAAAAGTCCTGATTTGCCGCCTCCGCCAAGAACTAAGACAGTATCTCCTTCTTTGACTAATTTCTGAGTTTGTGCCGGTGCTCCTGCTACATCAAGCACTGACAAAGCAAGATTTTCGGGTATATCATCCGGAAGTTTTGCATAAATTCCGCTTTCAAATAATATTGCTTTTCCTTTGATATCAACTTGGTCAATATCTTTTCTGACTTCCAAAATTTCTTCAATTTTCAATGGAGTCAGTGACAATGATACCATTGTTGCTATTTTGTCTCCAACCTCCAGCTCAGTCTTTGTTTTTAATGCAGGTCCTATTTGTTCAATAGTACCAATTAGCATTCCGCCTGAACCTGTTACAGGGTTTTGATGTTTTCCCCTTTCAGCAACAATACCTTTCATAATTTCTTTGATTTTTTCTACATCTCCGCCGGCTTGATCATTGATTTGTGTGAAGCTTGCCGAGTCAATATTTAAAGTCTGCACATTGATAAGAATTTCGTTATCAAATATTTCCATCGTGTTGTCAATTTTCAAAGCCGGCTGTGGTAACACTCCTTTAGGTTCAATCACTCTGTGTGTGCCATACGGGTTTCCTTTTTTCATAGTGCCTCCAGAATTTCATTAATTGGGTATGGGTTGAATATTGGGTATATTCAACTATATAATAAGCAAAATTTGTGCCAACTATCCAAGAATAAATAAATAGCTGATTTCCAACATTTTCTTGAGAAAAAGGTTTTCAATAATCAGTTAAGTGCCGAATATTCAGCTTTTTGTATTGATGAGCAAATAAATTTATGATATAATTTATTTGAATATATGATTTAGGTTAGTCATTCCTATGAATAACCCGTTATATATATTTCATACATCATATAACATTTTCTTAATAAAATATAGTAAGAAATAAAAAAATCTTAGGAAGGGCAGGAAGGTATAAAATGGATAACAGGCCAATTGGAGTTTTCGACTCCGGAATCGGAGGATTGACAGTGATGAGAGAAGTTATGGAGCAGCTTCCCTACGAAAACATAGTTTATTTAGGGGATACCGCAAGAATACCCTACGGCTCTAAATCTGAGCAGACAATAAAGAAATTTTCGCTTCAATGCGCTACATTTTTAAAAAACAAGGATGTAAAAACTATTGTTATAGCATGTAATACCGCAAGCTCCAATGCACTTGACCTATTGACCGAGGAATTTGATATTCCTGTTATAGGAGTAATAGACCCGGGTGCAAGGAGTGCATCTAAAGCCACCAAAACCGGCAGAATAGGAGTAATCGGTACGACAGCCACAATCAACAGTTACGCATACCAGAAAAAAATAATGGAATACATGAATAATGCAGAAGTAATCGGTATACCCTGTCCACTTTTTGTCCCCATTGTTGAAGAAGGCTGGGAGTACTCTCAGGTAGCAGAGCTTACTGCAGAAAAATACTTGACAGAATTAATTGAACATGATGTTGATGCATTGGTTTTAGGCTGCACTCATTATCCTATACTAAGACACACTATAAAAAAAGTCTTAGGACCTCAAGTGATGCTTGTAAATCCTGCTTTTGAAACAGCCAAGGACTTGAAAAACCTATTGACAGAAAAAGATATCCTTAATGAAAATTATGACAAACCACGATATGAATATTATGCAACTGATGCACCGGAGCGTTTTAGAAGAATAGGAGGCAACTTTTTGAAAAAGGAAATTGATGCTCTTTATGAAATTGCCATAGATAACCTTTAAGGGGATTATAAAATGGAAAATGTAAAAGTAAGAATAAACACAATACAGACAATTGATGAAGCAGGCAACGAAGATGTTATTGAACTGATTACAGAAGCAAAATTAGAGAAATTAAAGGATTGTTTCATTGTAAATTATGACGAAAGTAAAATAACGGAACATAAAGGCAGCCGTACCAGATTAAAAATATATAAAGATAAAATGTTAATGATCAAGGTTGGAGTTTTTTCTTCTAAAATGGAATTCCAGCAAGGCAAAAAATACAGCAATTTATATTCTACTCCATATGGCAGCTTTGACTTGGAATACACTACGGTTTTGTATGATAATAAATTAAATGAAAAAGGCAGAGGCAGTATACATACTGAATATATGATTACTTTTGCCGATTCTGATGAAAGCTATAATAAGCTTAATATTGAAATAATATAGAGATGCCCTAACCCTTAGACAAAAATGTGCAGCGAGACTGCGCACAAGGACGAACATTGCCGCCTGTTTTTCGGCACGCTATGCTCAATTTTCGGCACGTGAGGAAGCTATGGAAATTAAATATTTTGATGCTTTAATAGAAGCAATAAAACTAGTAAATGATGGCATTCAAGTTATTGATGCAAGCGGAAAAATAATATATCACAATCCTGCAGCAAAACAATTGGATTTAATTGATGCGGAAAAAACAATCGGAAGACATATACTTGAAGTATATCCTTCTCTTACCTTTGAAACAAGTACTATCATGAATGTACTGAAAAACGGTAAACCTATTTATAATGTTGAACAAAATTTTGTCAACTATAAGGGTGATAAAATTTCCACATTGAACTCAACTCTTCCCATTGTATATAACAATAAAGTTATAGGTGCCTTGGAAATTTCACGAAATATTACAGAGGTAAGAGAATTGTCGGAAAGAATTGTAAGCTTGCAGAGAGAGTTATATGAAGTTAATCAAGGTGGAGAAAAAACGTCAAAACCTTTAGCCAAATATACCTTTTTGGATATAATAGGTCAGAGCAAAGAAATACTTAAACTTAAATCACTTGGTCTTAAAGCTGCAATGACTGATTCCCCAGTAATAGTTGCCGGAAATACCGGAACAGGCAAGGAATTATTTGTGCAGTCCATTCATAATTCCAGCAACAGGAAATACAAACCTTTTATTGCTCAAAACTGCGCCGCCCTGCCTGCCAATCTTCTTGAAAGTATTTTGTTCGGCTCGGTAAAAGGTAGTTTTACCGGGGCGGAAAACAGACCGGGCTTATTTGAATTAGCAGACGGAGGCACCTTGTTTTTAGATGAAATAAATTCTATGCCTTTAGATCTGCAAACTAAGCTGCTTCGAGTAATCCAAGACGGCCGGGTGAGAAGAGTGGGCTCCGGCAGAACAACAGATGTTGATGTAAGAATTATATCCGCTATTAATACGGATATCAATACAGTGGTGGAAACAAAACAAATAAGACAGGATTTGTTCTTCAGACTGAGTGTTATTACATTGGTGATACCTGATTTATGTAAAAGGATTGAAGATATACCTCTGTTGGTAGAGCATTTCATAAATAAATATAATAAGAAGTGCAATAAGTTTTTCAATGGAATCTCTAAGGATGTTTTAGATATTTTCTTAGATTACAGCTGGCCGGGCAATGTGAGGGAACTTGAGCATGCCATTGAAAGTGCCATATCGCTGTATGACGGTGAAATTATAAGAGAGGAACATCTTCCCTTCCAATTTAAAAATTATCAGCTGAATGGTAATTTATTGGATACCGGCTCAATTCAGCCCTTAAATGATGCCATTGAAAAAGTTGAAAAGGAGATTATCATTTCGGCATTGGAACAAACCGACTATAATATTACAAAAGCTGCCAAGCTTATAAATGTACCAAGACAAACGCTGCAATACAGAATCAAAAAATTAGAACTCCTCTTCTAAGATATGTCACGTCCCCTTGTCAAAAACTATTTAACTAAACCGGTGCTTTTGATAACCATGTCGAGATGTATGTTTATATCTGCCGCTTCAAATACCTCATCGTATTTGTCGGAAATTTTTTCATAGTCCTGCTTGTGATATTTAAATAAACCTTCCTTAATTTTTAACAAATCTGTTTTGTAAACATGCTGCAGCTTATATAGTGTAGATTCGGAAACAGCTAAAATACTTTTTATAGCTTCTTCTTTAATTTTATTAAGATAACTTTGGTCTTCAAGCTTATTGCTTCCTATGATAAATGAATCTATATAGCTGTTCAGTGTTGCATAGTAATCAACTGTTAATTTATCGCCGCCAAGATACATATCAGTTGTCATAATAATATCTACGACTCCTAATGAAACATTTGTGCCTTCAACCATAATATTGACATTCCTGATTTTAGCTTTGTTGGGATTTAATACGACCATAACCGCAGCTACTTCATCCGGTTCCAAAAATCCCTTTAACTCATATTCCTTAAAAACTCCGGCTCTTTCAACTTTTAAACTTTTTTCGTTAATTTCAACTACAGGTATCATTGTATTACCTGTTTTTCCAAGGTTTAAAATTGCTTCATCAAATGTATAAACATCTTGGTAATTTTCTCTTTTAAGCTTAATGAGCATTTCGCTTAAAAATCTTCCCACAATAGGATTACTTGGTATTTCCGTGTTGATTATATCCTGTGCCTTGCCTTTTGCAATGCATATTTTAACTCTTCTGTTCATTTGAGGTGAACGCTGAATTTCGTCAAAAATCCTTTTGACTGTTTCAGAATCCCTTGCTACATCTTCCCCAAGTACAATTACCTGCATCAACCTGTCTGAAATAGCTTTTTCTGAATGTAAGTAGCTTGTTGCGTAAAAATCTGAAAAGTTTTCAGAGTCCTTTGTGTATACCAATCTTTGTTCTTCACTTCCTTCGTTTATTTTTGGTATCTCTGAAGTAAAGGTAAGAGCTTTATCATTCTTATCAATACCAACTGCAAATATATATTCCCTTTTGTTTATTTCAACACTGTCCCAACAACCGGTCAATAATATGGATGTTATTATAATTATAATTATGGTTTTTATGTTTTTCATTTGTACCTCTATATCAGTGAACATTAAACAATGAACGTTGACCAATGAACAATTTTGATAAAAAGTTCGTTAAACCTATTAATTACTTTTAGCTTTTTTAGACTTTGCGTCTACTAAAGTTGCTATTAAAGGTATTAATAAATTTAAGCTGCTTAATACAATTATAGGCCATTGAATATATGGAAACATCATATACATTCCGGGTAATACAACTGCCATAATATATAAAATAGGAATTTGAATAAATACAAAGTATCCGTTTTCTCTTGTATTAAACGTCTCCTGCATTGCCATGTTTGTAAAATATGCAATAATGCATATACAAGAAAATGTAACTATTATTTGAAAGCACAAACCTACAATTTCAGTACTTTCGAAAAAAAACCCGGGAATATTTACATACTTCATAACAGAAATAAACGGCCATACTAAATGTACCGATTCCTTAATACCAAACTTAACAATTATAAGCAAATAACATGCAATATACAAAATTGAGCTTATTATTATAAACTTTCTGCTTATTAACCTGTTGTTTTCTTGTACAGTGACCTTACTGTTTGAAAACAATAATATGGAGAAACCAAAGAATCCAAGTATTGACCCGGGTACAGACCTTACAACCCCTGTAACGTCAAAGGGGTATATAGGAAAAACATTCGAATAATCGGCATAATAAGTAGAAAATATTATTATTAGCAAATATGGTATAAAAGCAATTAAAACAGCTATGGAAGCTATATTTGCAATTGTTTTTATTCCCTTCTTTGTAGCATAACTTGCGGTTAGCAAAATTAGTATTATAATTGTTCCTAAGGGGGTTCTGAAAAGCATCATCAATTTTATCTGCTCTGCAAAATCTTTCATCAATATGCTGTTTGCAGTTAAAAACATAACTATATAATATATTCCTGTTAACCTTGATAAAAACTTAGGAAATATTTTATTTATTATGCTTAAAACAGAATTATCTTTATATTTAAGCATCATTTTATTAATTGGTTTTAATGCAAAATATAATACAACAGCAGCAATTATTATTGTCATCCAGCCAACAGGTCCGTCAATTTCAGATAACAAAAGAGGCATCAAAATAGATTGAAAGGCAAATGATACTAATATTAAAATTGATAGATTTTGATATGGCGTAATTTTTTGTTCAAACATTTATTTTCCCTTTTCTTTTTCTACCTGTAAATATTTTGGTTTTCGCACTAAAGTTTTAATTTTTGGTCTTATTATAGTATCCTTTAAGTCACTTCTTCTTTCAATAAAGTGTGTCATAGGTGTTAAATAAGGTACTCCGAAACTTTTTAATGTGCACAGATGTATAATTAAAATGCACAATCCAATTGATATTCCAAACAACCCAAAGAAGGAAGATAGCATTATAAAACCAAATCTAATCATTCTAAGTGATGTGCTGAAATTATAACTTGGTATTGCAAAGGAAGCTAAAGCGGTCAATGCAACTATTATAACCGCTATGGGAGTTATTAAGCCCGCCTCGACAGAAGCGGAGCCGATAACCAAACCGCTTACTAAACCTATAGTGGAACCGACCGGGGTTGTAATTCTTAGAGATGCTTCCCTCACAAGCTCCATTACCAATTCCATTAACAGCGCCTCAAAATATGGCGGAAACGGTACATTGGCTCTTGAAGCAGCCACATACAGTGCAAGCTGGGTTGGCAGCATATTAGGATGGAATTGTGCTACAGCCACATAGATGGCAGGCAAAAGCATAACTATGGGCAGCGCTATATACCTTATCATCCTTATTAAGCAAGCCAACATCCATCTTTCATAATAATCCTCTGATGACTGCATAAATGATACGAAGGTTGCAGGCGCCATCAATACGGTAGGTGTGTTGTCAACTGCAATTACAACTCTCCCTTCAAGCAATGCGGAAGCTGCTGCATCAGGTCTTTCTGTATTTTCAACCTGGGGAAACGGCGAATAAACATCATCCTCAATTAATTCCTCTATGTAGGAGCTTTCTAAAACTGCTTCTATATCAATGTTTTTAATTCTTTTTTCAACTTCCTCCAAAACCGTTTTATTTACAATATCCTCTATGTACATTAAAGCCAAGTCAGTCTTGGATCTTGTTCCGACCTGCATGTATTTAACTTTTAGCTTTGGGTCTCTTATTCTTCTTCTTATAAGGGTGATGTTGATTTTCATTGTTTCAATAAAACCATCCCTTGCTCCCCTGATAAGAGTTTCTGCTGCCGGCTCCTGAATGCCTCTTAATTGCCATCCTCTTGATGAAAGCCATATTGCCTTGGAGCATGTATCTATGAACAAAATTGTTTCACCGGACAATGCTTTGTCAACACATTCCTGCAATGTCTGCAAAACACCTAATTCGGTTATAGCAATATTTGTTTGCAAAACCTTGTTTTCCAGTTCTATTCCGTTGCTTTTTTCTAAATTTTCTAAATTAATAGATTCCATTAAAGTTTGAACCGCATACTCGCTTATGGAATCCTTTGTAGTCATGCCATCAACATAAAAAAGCAGTATTTTCAGCTTTTTATTTTGTCCTACCTTCATATTGCGAAAAACTATATCATTGGCATCCCTAAATACTTCTTTTAAAACTGTTTCATTTTTTTTTAAATCTGCATCAACCTTTATGTTAGCTAAATCTTCATAAATACTCATAATAACTCCTAAATATTTTTTGTTATAATAGCTGCTATTGCAATTAATCCGTAAATGATTCCTGTAATTCTGACAATTTTATAATCTCTATGATAGTTCTTCCTCTTAAAGTCCTTGCTGATTTTAAAAATTAATATATAGCTTATAATCAGAAAAATTATAATGACATCGATGTTTAAAATTGGTTTTATATGATTTATTAAAGACATAATTTCCCCTTTTCATAAATTATCAAAGTAATAGTAATATTTACATAAACCGCTTTATATATACCACTAATTTGAAAATATAAGGAAAGGTGAATGGTTAGAGTCTTGCTTATGCCGTTGCACAGGATATGAAGAAATAAAAAGTGCGGTTAAAAAAGTATTAAGTAAATAAAAATAGAGTTTTAGAAATCAGTTTCTATTTTTGCCTTATTGCTCAGCTTCTTCTTCACTTGAACATCTGGAAGCTACTTTCCAGAGATAACATAGACTCAATGTAAGCCACCAGAGGTATCTAATCTCAAGAGAAAATTTATACTCATCATAATCAATAAGCCCGTGTGCCATTCTATTTCTCAAGTTTGAGCCATAACGTTCAATTAGTAAACCTCTTAAATCAAAGACAATGTCTTCAGGCATGATTTCGTTCAGTTCTTTCATTTTTAAAGTGATGTTAAGATCATACTCGTTTTGAGTTCCATTTTGATCCAAACCTGATACAATTATCCCATTATTGGTAAGAATGTATCTAATGGAATTCTCCAGTTGGGGAATAAGTAAATGTATGCTTGTTAAGAAATCTCCATTTAATCCGGCAAAAAGACCAGAAGCATATATAAATTCTCTTCCTACAGGAACGAATGGATTGTTAAAAACAAGTGGGAACAAGTCCTGGATCGTGATTACATCGTGATCTTGTATTATTTGTTGCTTCGCAGGTTCAATTAGACCCAAGTATGTAAACTGATGATGAATTTTTGCATGTTTGAACATATTGTTGTTAGTGGCTACCTCTCTTTCATGTGGGTTACTTGAAAGAATTGATCTACCACTACCTATTTGTTTTCCGCCTTCGTTTACTAATTTGTTATAAAATAGATTAGCCATTGGGTATTCGGTTGCTATTTTTTCAACATCTTCCTTAAGTTTGGAGATTTCAGGTGGATGTGTTATTGATGAAAGTGTAAAAATTGCATCTTGGAGTGTTTTTCCACTGACAAATTCCTTTGCCTTCTCAATTTGTTCTTCAGGAATGGATATTTCCAATGGAATTGGGCACATTTGTAATGTAGATTTAGGCTGATATTCAAGAAGAAGTTTGTGCAAATTCTCAATGCGTTTTTCTTTATTTCCTATTTTCCTATATTCTTGAATCGCATTTTCAATACGTCCACAGGCGTTAATGTAATCAGGAGGATTTTTGTTAATGTCATCTTCTGCGTTTTTTACGTATGTTTCTACCCTGCGTTTTAAGGCTTCTTTCTCTTTATCAACTTCTCCAGCAAGTCTATGCCATTTTGCTTTTGTTTTCCATGCATGTTCGGCTTTCCACCAGTCGTGATCATTTTCTGCTTTTAAAGCTATTTTTTCTGAAAGCAATGAGTACTTTTCAGTATCTCCCTTCTTATATTCTTGAAGCAGTTCCATTATCTTTATAGATAGAAATTTTGGATCTTCGCCATTATAAGTCTCAAGAATAGCTTCAATATGCTTAATAGTAGTTTCAAACTTCTCTGATTTCTTCCCAAGGGATGCAGCTAAATCAACTGCTCTCCTAATCCGGTAAAAAGATGATGTCCAGCTTTCAGGATCTTCCAATATCTTCGATGACTCTATATAAGAATCAATTGCATTGAGTGCGCATTTGTAATCCTTCTTTTTTATCCAAAGTAGATCTGAGATCCTTGCTCTCATTTCTGCGTCAAAAATGTCTGGAATAAGAGTTACTAGAATTTCAAGATATAGATCCTTGATGTTATCAAAATCTTCTTCTAAGACAAATGGTTTTTCCTTGCTTTCCCGTAAAATTGGAGAGGTAATGAACCCTAAGATCTGGAATATTGTTTTACTTTTCAAATCACCATTTGATGCCGCTTCTTTTGCTTGATCAAAGAATATTGTGCTATATTGCAGGCATTCTTTTTTATCACAACTTGAAATAACTTCCTGCCAGTTGGATTTATCAAAATCACTTTTATCTAAGATTATATCCTCCAAAGCATCATCTCCTTGACACTATACAATTGTCAAAAATAAATAAATTGTTACATTCATCATCTTGATTTCGATTTGCTGTCAAAATATGAAAATAAGAAATAAATTTTTAGAAGATGCGACGAAATCAAACTAAACTAATTTTTAAATTAATTTTAAAATGATCCAAAATTCACTCAAACCAATTCTCCTCCAACCTCTCCTCCCTTCCCCCCTGCATGCTCGCATACGCTATATATTCCCCACTTTCTCTATCAAAAACGAA
>ENA-UOOK01003722-UOOK01003722.1-fermentation-metagenome-genome-assembly--contig:-NODE-3722-length-17034-cov-8.734437_pt1 | contig 17034 bp, 13 predicted proteins | sample MGYA00245777_ERZ724023 | MGnify/ENA primary metagenome ERZ724023 (study PRJEB28704, sample SAMN03018312) | fermentation metagenome | biome: anthropogenic terrestrial biome; feature: soil; material...
TAATATATAGTGATATTTGCCGACTGGAAGATATGGACGGTTATACACAGGATAACGGAACGGGTCGGTACGGAGATTCCGAATATCTTTAAGCAATCCATCCAAAAGTCTGTTTGCTGCATTAACGCTGACACGCGCCAAAAATTCAAAATGGTCATACATCTTGTCATTTGCATCGGATGCAATAATTACCTGATATACCTTTTCACTACTCCCCATGCTCTGCTCTCTTGGCAATTGCTTCCCTCATGTTCTTTTCAAACTCATCAACCGTATATCCTTGAGTTCCAAGCAAACGGGAACGTTCCGCCGCAAGCAAACGCTCGGCTGTCGCCAAATCATCCTCGCGCCGGTTGAATGTTTCCATATCCATGATAACTGTATCTCCGGTGCCATTTTTAGTTAAAAATACAGGTGTTTTCGTTTTACGGCAAATATCAGCGATACTGTTATAATTTTTCCGAAGCTCACTTGATGATTTAATTATTGTACCCATTCTTCTCACTCCTGATAGTCAAATTTATATCAATATTATACCCTTATAAGACTAAAATATCAAGGTGGAGTTGCTGATAGACTAATGAATTACAGCCTTACCATAGTTCAAATTATATACAAAAAAAGACTGCCTAATCTGCCTTTTACAATCTCACAAGCTTAGAACATCGGTACTACGGCACCATTGTATTTTTCATTAATAAAATTCTTTACTTTATCACTCTTTAAAGCCTTAATAAGCTCTTGTACGTCTACATTGTTCTCGTTGCCTTCCTTAACACAGAGAATATTAGTGTAATTATTCTTAATAACGTCAGAATCCTTATCCTCGATTGCAAGGGCATCTGTTGTGGCATTGAGCCCTGCTTGAATAGCGTAGTTGCCGTTTATAACCGCTAAATCCACATCCTGCAATGACAAAGTTAGCTGAGCTGCTTCAAGCTCTTTTATCACAAGGTTCTTTGGATTCTCTGCAATGTCGAGAACAGTTGCTGAAAAACCTGCATCTTCCTTAAGCTTAATAAGTCCCTGAGCCTCTAGAAGCATAAGAGCACGAGCCTCATTAGTTCCGTCATTGGGAACAGAGATTATGGCTCCGTCTTTTAAATCAGATATAGCTTTTGTCTTACCTGCAAAAATACCGAAGGGCTCGTAATGAATTGCTGCGGCTTGGACGATATGCGTTCCGTTATCCTTATTGAACTGGTTTAGGTATAGAACATGCTGAAAATAGTTGGCATCAAGATCTCCGCTTTCAACATTGGTGTTGGGCTGTACATAATCGGAAAACTCCACAACCTTTAGGGTTATACCTTTTTCAGCCAATATTTCTTTTGCTTCGTTCAGTATTTCAGCATGAGGTGTTACGCTTGCTCCTACAACTATAGTGGAGCCTTTTGCGGGGTTGGCTCCGCAACCTGCAAATAGTGTTAGTACAAAGGTCAGAATTAATACAAAACTTAATATTTTTTTCATAACTAAAAATCTCCTTTTATTATTTATCTAATGCGTTTATCGCATTTATTTGATATTATGTTTCCAATCTCCTGGAAAATCTGAACTATTAAAACCAAAATCGCAACCATTACCAGCATGATATCTGTCTGTGAGCGGTAATAACCATAATTTATTGCGATGGTTCCAAGACCGCCTCCCCCTACAAAACCAGACATTGCAGAATAGCCTAGAATGGTTGTTGTGGCTATTGCCGCTCCTACTATCAGAGATGGTTTTGCCTCAGGGAGAAGTACCTTTGTAACCACCTCCAAAGTTGAGGCACCCATTGATAGGGACGCTTCTATAACGCCCCGATCCACCTCCTTTGCAGAACTTTCTACCAAACGGGCTACAAAAGGAGCCGCTGCTATTACCAAGGGAACAATTGTTGCTGTGGATCCTATTGATGTACCCGCAATGAATCTTGTTATGGGAATTACTGCTACCAACAGAATGATGAACGGTACAGACCTTAAGACATTAACTATGCTGCCGACTATTCTGTTTACGGTGGCGTTAGGCCTGATGCCATCTTTATCAGTCACTGCCAAAAGCATTCCTATAGGAAGCCCGAAAAAATATGCCATAGCAGTTGAAACAATTGTCATATAAAGGGTTTCGAGGAGTCCTATCCCCATTAATGAAAACATACCCTCACTGAACATCGTATTTTTCCTCCTCATACGTTACTTTTTCCATATCAAGATAAGCCAATATCTGCCTGACCTTTTCATCACTTTCTGGAAGCTGTAAAATCATATGTCCGAATATTTTATCATCGATTTTTTTAGTATTGGCAAAGACTATGCTTACAGGGGAACCGCTTTTTAAAATCATATTGGCTATTATAGGTCTGTCTGCCGCATTCCCATCAAATACCAGCCGAAATAGCTTCCCGTTGCCTGTCAGCTCTTCACTAATATCACCCTTGGGGAAAATCAGCTTTTTTGCTGCCAAAGTCTTAGGATGACGAAATACCTCATCAACAATTCCTATTTCCTCAATATGACTGTTGTCTATAATAGCAACGCGGTTGCATATCTGCTCTATGACTTTCATTTCATGGGTTATGATAATTATCGTTACCCCCAGCTTTTGATTAAGCTCCTTAAGCAAAGCCAGTATTGATTGAGTTGTAGTAGGATCCAGTGCGCTGGTGGCTTCATCACACAGTATTACCTTGGGTTTTGTTGCAAGAGCTCTGGCTATCGCCACACGCTGCTTTTGTCCGCCAGAAAGTTGCGCGGGATAAGCCTTTTCTCTATCGGCAAGTCCAACTATCTTTAAAAGCTCCTTTGCGCGTACTCTTGCTTCTTTTTTAGATACTCCTGCAATCTCCAAAGGAAAGCAGATATTATCAAGAGCTGTTCTCTGCATTAAAAGATTAAAGCTCTGAAAAATCATACCTATGGACTGGCGAATATGGCGAAGATTCTTATCGGGTAGAGAGGTAATATCAGTCCCGTCAAATATAACACTTCCGGTAGTTGGCTTTTCCAGAAGGTTCATACACCTTACCAGAGTACTCTTCCCTGCCCCTGACAAGCCGATTATTCCGAATATTTCACCCGAAGTTATGGAAATATTGATATCATCCAACGCTACTACTGCTCCTTCTCCGGCTCCGAAGGTTTTATTAAGATTTTTTATTTGTATTATAGGAGTCTGTGTCATTTTTTTCTCTCCCTTCATGCTGTTTATTAAAAATGGTATAAAAAAGTCCTTGATGATTAACATCAAGGACGTAAGCACTAAGCTTCGCGGTACCACCTTGCTTCACCCATATTTCGCAATATGAGCCTTAATGAGTACGGAAATTAATCGATACTCTTGTGCTGTTACGGGCACACCCGTCGTAGCCTATACACTAAATAATGTAGTCGGTACGAAGCTCCAAGACCATCTTCAGCAATATCCTTCGTTCCCCTTTTCACCATCCAGGGCTCTCTTAGCCGTTTCGTATTGCTTACTCTTCTTTTCATCGCTATTAGTATTAAGTTATGCTTTAGTTTACAATAATAAAGTTTATTCGTCAATAGAATATTTTTTACAAAGCAACTATATAAGTTGAGATTAAAAGCACCTGTCGTTGAACTTCATCTGTGACGTTTCTTCATGTTTTTTCAAACCCACTAATCATAAATCTACTCAACAGTAATTCCTGTATAATAATGCTTTAGTATCTGTTCGTAATTATAGCCATTTCTTGCGAAGCCCTTTGCTCCCTCTTGGCTCATACCTACACCGTGTCCCCATCCTTTTCCGCTGAACACATATTTATCGGAGGACATACTCAAGCTGCGGACTTTGTTGCCTGAACCTACGACAGATATAGAGTTGTTACCGGCTGACAAAGTACCGGTACCGGATGCTGATACCACTTTTCTTCCATCAAGAGCAAGAGTTTTTAAAGAACCGTCTACCGCTTTTACAACGATGTTTCCAGAGGATTGTATTGTATATTTTTGGCTGCTCAGGCTGAAAATCGTTCTTGTGTCTGCGTTATAATATGTTATGGAACCCAAGGTTCCTGTTATACGGAGCTTTGTTACTCTGCCTGATGGAGAGTATTCCTCTGCGCTAACAGATAAGATGTTTCCGATTTCAACATTTGAAATAAAAAGAATTTTCTTTATTTCTTCGGCGGACAATGCCTTTTCCCAGATATAATTATAGGAGGTTTCAGACTCATAAGGGTCTGGGACACTTAATAAATATTCAATCTCTCCACCCCAAACCTCTTTTACATTTGCAGTCATTCCCCCGCTGGAAGCGAAGTAAAAAACCTGAGCCAGCTTTCCGTTGTAAATCATTTTCTTGCCCTTTGTCTCGTCCACTGCCTTGTTAGTTGAAGCACGTTCACCATCAAAGCCTTTGTAAACCTGAGAGCTTACCGTATCCACCATATCAAAACCCCACTTTTGGTAAATGGAAGAACCTATATTTCTGTATGCATAGGTTCTGGCTGCAACAGCTTGAGCCTTAATTGCTTCTAAAGGTGCGTCTGCTTCAATTTCATACGGAACAACACCATAAAGATATTTTTCTAAATCTAAAATATTTATCACGGTTAAATCACTATCTGAATATCTTCTTATTTCAAGATATCCTCTGTAACGTCTCCCGTTAGCGGATATTATATTAGGGTTGTTTTCCTGTTTTGGCCATACCTGCATGTAACCGTCCGCGCCACCATAAACCATGAGAACGTTGAAAGAGGAATCATATATAACGAGCCTATTGAAGCTTTCCGGAGTAACGGAAAAATTATCTGTATTCAAAGTGGTTTTAAGATTTGCTATCTGTGCCTCAGCTGTTTTTTTATCGGGATAAAAGCCTGTCCAAACCTGCCAACCCTTTTCATATGCCACATAAGCCTTTACACCGGATTTCATTAAAACCTCAACAAGGCTTTGAGCAGTCATAAAGTCCTGTGTGTTGTCACCAATTTTTATATGCCAGTTACCTATTATTGTGCCCTCATACGGCACTCCTTCTGTTGGAGAATATTCTATTACCTGACCCTGTGCGGTTCTGACAAAGTGCCCATCTTTTCGGATCACTAAAGGTTGACTGTCCTTTTGGTCTAAAAGCAATATAAAGGCATTGTTATTTAAATAACCGATTTCAATTCCATTAGCGGCACTTACCGAAACACTTGAAACCGCATTGTTTCCTGAGTTCAAACCAATTCTGACTGTGTCAGGATATTGGGCTGCTGCTGAATTTGTGTTAGGAATTATAAGGGCTACTAATACTGCTGCAACAAGAAATTTCAACAATTTTTTCATTTAGAAATACCTCTTCTTATGTATGGTTCAGACAAGGTTTTCACTCGTCATCTCTATAATTATATCGGTCACATAGCCTGTTGTACATAGAGTTTGTGGCTTAAATTTATTATGTCATTAAAATTTAACAGAGTTAACACAATGATCACGCTTTTTCGCTTTACCTTGCTCAAACTATATTGTAAAATAGGAATTAACCGAACAAACAAGATTTATCGCATAATGTGTCGAAAACTCCGGGGGTTTATATAGTGTTAGAAGCTTTCGTGAAAAAAATAGAATGCTTTAAAAAGGTTACTGAACATCCACTCAGCTCTATGAAGGTTGATTTTCATTTGCATGATGAATACGAGATAATTCTTTTTTCCTCGGGTGGTGTAAGATATTTTATTGAGAAAAAATCTTATGAGCTTGTTCCCGGTGACATACTTCTTATACGACCTGGTGAAATACATAAACCCACGTTTACAACTGACGATACTTATGAACGTATTATATGCAGCATACCAACAGATACTTTAAAAAAACTTTCCGTGGAAAACCACATGCTTTACGATTGTTTCATAAACCGGCCACATGGTGAAAATAATAGGCTAAACAGTACTGATGATGAAAAAAACGAGCTTTTAGCATTGTTTGAAAAATTAATTCTATCAAAGGTACTTCCGCAGCCTTGGAGTCCACAAATAATACTGGCAACTTTTTTAGAAATTATGGTACGGCTTAACCGTATATCTGCAGATGAAACCAGAACTCCTCCATCCCATTTGCAGCATCGTAAGCTTAAACCCATACTGGATTATATTGATACAAATCTGGAAAGTGAACTGTCTTTAGCTCTTCTACAGAAGAAATTTTATATTACCGGTTCATACCTATGTCAGATTTTTAAGAAGACAACCGGTTCGACCTTACATGAATATATTGTCTATAAAAGAATCTCCCGGGCAAAGCAATTGCTGCTAAAAGGTGAAAGCGCTTCTCATACTGCATTTAAAAGCGGGTTTTCCGATTACTCCAATTTCGTCCGGTCATTTAGAAAAGTAACCGGTTATTCACCACGTGAGTACTTAAAAAAGATGCTTTCGTAGGTGCTTTACCAGCAAATTGGTGACTTTTGCAACTTTAACTAAGCAGTCTTTTCTGCTATACTATTAATTTGTAAATTGTGATTACAATGCGGGAGCTTTTTCAGGGTTCTTTTAGTTTTAAACAAAATACCTGCTATATAAGTTGATTTAGTAATCCAGCTTGTATGGACACGAATTGATGCACATGCCATATGTTTTGGCATAGCAAAAACAGGCACATGTGCAATATAAATTGAAAATGAAACGATTAACAAATGTCACCAAACACAACTAACTTCTTTTTCAATTTATATAGATGACTATTTACTTCAGCCAAGACGATTTATAAAGGAGCGTGCTTTAAAAATGATTAACATCAAACAAAAGATTAGCTTAACACTTGCACTGATTATCATTCTTATGATTCCCGGAACGATATCTTTCGGAGAAGAATTGGATCTTACTGCGAAAGCTGCTTTTCTTATGGATATGAAAACAGGGCAGGTTTTGTATGAAAAGAATGCAGACATGCGCTGGAAACCCGCAAGCACAACAAAGATCATGACCGCTCTTGTAGCACTTGAGCAAGGTTCACTTGAACAAGAAATGAAAGCCTCCAGCAACGCTCTTAACAGTATACCCAGTGATTACGGTTTGGCTGGCATAAAAATCGGAGAGATCATGACCATGAATGATCTACTTAACTTTGTTCTGATAATATCAGCAAATGAGGCTGCAAATGTAGTTGCAGAGAACATATCCCCCAGCGGAACAATTGATGGCTTTGTTACTCTTATGAACAATAAAGCTCAGGAGCTTGGACTGTTAAATACTCACTATACTAACACATATGGCTTAGATGAGGACAACCATTACTCAACTGCCAGAGATCTGGCTACAGCTTCTAAAGTTGCCATGGAGAATTCCACTTTTAGAAAAATTGTCTCATTAAAAGAGGTTCCTCTTCCCAACACAAATTTACGTAAAAGTGAAGATTGGGACAGATGGCATATTGAATCCACCAATAAGCTTTTAAAAAGCACCTCTGACTACTACGACAGGGTTACTGGCATAAAAACCGGTTATACCGGTGGTGCCGGAATGTGCCTTGTTTTTTCCGCAGTAAATGCAGAAGGTCTTGAGCTCCTTGGTGTCATTCTGGGAACAGAATCGTATGACATCTTATATAAGGAATCACAAGAGCTTCTTGAGTATGGGTTTATAAACTTTAAGAATCAAACTCTTGTATCTTCTGGTGAATTTTACGGTCGGTATGAGGTCTTGGATTCTTTGGGTAATATTCCAGTTGATTTGCAGACTCTTGGCCAGGTATCTCATCTTCTTCCTACCTCGAAGGATAAACTTGATGCCGAAGTTACAACTGTTGAGACTTTAGAAACGCCTTTATCAGCTCCCATTGAAAAAGGGCAAATATTAGGTTATAAAACGTGGCATTACAAAGGTGAAGAAATTGGTAGCATCCAGCTTGTTTCTATGAATGATATTGAAAAAACAATGGAAGCAAAAATCCGGGACAAGTTTAATGAATTGGTTGAAAACAATATCATAAGAAATGTTTTGATATTAATTGGGGCAATAATAATTTTGTTTATTATTCTTAGAATAGTACTTAAAACAATATCAAGAAGAAGAAACCGATATAACAGGCGTTACAGGTTGTAGATGATATTATATATGCGAATTAGAAATTCAATATATATAGACATGTATTGATACACGTATGATTTGTTTTGGCATTGCCAACAAATGGCACATGAGTAATGTAAATTGAAAAAGAAACGATTGACAGATATCACCGGATATAATCTTTTCTTTTTCATTATATATATCTTAAAAGAATACAAAATAGCGTAAAATGATTGTGGGACGCATCACTGCTTTGAGGTTTATCCTTGCTGCGATGTGTCCCATTTAATTCAAACTGTACATGATGCTATTCAAAAGTTACCAGCCTTTTTTCGAAGGCTGATGAAGTTTAAGATGCCCTCAATATCATCGTAAAACCACTTCGTGACCTTATAGTTGATAATCATATTGTCGTATGGTGCTATTACTCTGGCACATTCGGGTAAGAATAATGCTCTCTTTTATAGTTTATAAGCTTAACCTCTTTATCATTAATCTCTTCAACATACTGGACATTAACCGGCACCTTACCGCCACCATTTGGAGCATCAATAACAAAGGTTGGTACAGCAAAACCTGAAATGTATCCTCTCAAATGCTCCATTATGTCTAAGCCTTGGTTTATCGGTGTTCTAAAGTGATTTATGCCTTGTGCAATATCGCATTGATAAAGATAATAAGGTCTGATCCTGTTCTTAACCAGCTTAAGGCACAATTCCTTTATAGTATCAACATCATTATTCACACCCTTAAGCAGTACTGTCTGATTCCCAAGAGGAATGCCTGCATCAACTATTTTAGCACATGCTGCCACAGCCTCAGGTGTTATCTCACTTGGGTGATTAAAATGGGTGTTTATCCAAATCGGTTGATATTTTTTCAGCATATTAAGAAGCTCATCGGTTATGCGCATAGGTATTACTACAGGGGTTCTGGTTCCAATGCGTATCACCTCAACATGCTCTATTTCTCGCAGCCTTTTAATAATTGATTCAAGAAAAGCCTCACTTAGGATAAAGGGATCCCCGCCTGAAAGCAATACATCCCGAACCTCCGTATGAGCTTTTATATAGCCAATTGCGTTATTTATGTCTTTCTCATGGATAGTAAAATCCTCGTTTCCCGCAAGCCTTCTACGTGTGCAGTGCCTGCAGTACATCGCGCATTTGCCTGTCAATAGAAACAATACCCTGTCCGGATACTTGTGAACAATTGACGGCACCTTTGTGTATTTCTCCTCACCTAATGGGTCAGCCTTTTCAAAATCCGATACATCCATTTCATTAGGTGATGGGATACATTGGGCTCTTATGGGGCATTTTGAATTCTCAGGACTCATAAGGCATGCATAGTATGGTGTAATAGCCATTCTGAACCTGTTAAGGCATTCATTCAGAAAATTCTCTTCTTCACTTGAAAGATCGATTATTTTCTTTAATGAATCTGCATTCATTATTCTATTCTTAAACTGCCATTTCCAATCAGCCCACTGCTCGGGCGTTACATTCTTCCAAAGTTCTGTTTTTTTATAATCCAGCATCACAATCACCCCCATTAAACAGTTGGCATCCCATACCGCTTAAGACCGCTGTTTAGGACCGATTTAATCAGCTCATCATATCCCAGTCCATTATATCCAGCAAGCATGGGGTAATCACTATAGCCCGGTGCTAACCCGGGCAGCGGATTGATCTCTATAAAATACAGTTTGTTGTCTTCGGACAACATAAAATCTATTCTTGCAAAATCCCTACATTCTAACAGATCATATATTTTTTCAGCTGTTTTAATTATCTCTTCTTCCTTTTCCTTTGAGAGCTTTGCCGGGCATTCATACTTAACATAGCTCTCGTAATTTGTTTTAACATGAAAACTGTAAATTTTACTGCCATCGGGATTTCCATCCGGGGAAATTATAATCTCCATAGGCCTGAAAACATGCTTTTCCACATCATTCCCTACAATTCCGACAGTAAACTCACGACCTTTTATATATTCCTCAACCAAAACAGGCTGGCGATATCTTTCCCACTTTTCGATAAGCAGTTCTTTAAGCTCTTTCCTGTTTTGTGCTATCATATTTCCTAATACACCTTTACTGGATCCTTCTGCATTGGGCTTCACTATTACCGGGTATTTAAGATTTTTAGGTATTTCAGAAAAATTTCCTTTCCAAATAAAAAACACCGGTGTATTTATTCTATAGGACTTAACTAATCGTTTAGCAAGCCCCTTATCCAGTGCAATACATAAAGTAGCCTCATCGGACCCAGTATATGGTATGGAATAAAGGTTAAGAATTGATGGCACCTGCGCCTCTCGACCTCTTCCTCCCTTTCCTTCCGCAACATTGAAAACTATATCCACTAAAGAATTCTTCAGCTTCTCTGGGAAATCTTCATCCGCTTCTAGAAGCTCCACTTTACATCCGGCTTTGTCTAACGCTTTTCCAATAGCATCTATGGTGCTTATGCTATCGTACTCTGCTTGCTCATCCTCCATATCATCCTCGTTGTTTTTCTTCAAATTATAAGCTATTCCGACCCTGTAACAGGATCCTCTGGGAACCTCACTCATAGAAAAAACCCCATTCCTATTTTATTGATTTTGCTATGATTATAGCAGAATTACAGTGAAATAAAACAACCGAAAACTGAGGATTTAAGCTGTTTTTGGCATTGTTGTGCTACCTTGATTGAATGCTGTTTCAGATCGTAACAAATCATGAAATATCGTGGTTTTTTGAAGTAACACTTTTCCCAGAAATTAATATTGAAATCTAATTTTATCAACAGCATATACATACGATTACATTAGGTTTGCAGTTTTTTGTAATTTTGAAGATTATTTTTGGATGCAAGACTGCTTGTAGTGAAGTAAATTTTACACAAATTTAAAGGGCTCCCATTAAGGGAGCCCTTATCAAAATATATATTTTTTTCAATTGTTTTCGGTAATTGAATCCGATAGTTTTACCCTTTAAGTGATCCAATCATTACACCTTTTACAAAGTATTTCTGTAGCCAAGGATACACAGCAATAATCGGAGCTATAGCCACAACTATAGTTGCATATTTGACTGAGTCTTCGGGTATAATGTTACCGCCTGCTGAATAAAGTATAGCAGTCTCTTCCATCTGTCCTCTCAATACAATCTGCCTCAGTATAATCTGAAGTGGATATTTATCCTGTGATTTTAGATATATAAGAGGAGTGAAGAAAGCATTCCACTGTCCTACCGCATAGAATAACCCCATTGTCGCAAGTATCGCTGTAGAGGTTGGTAAAACAAGGTACCAAAGGACGCCAATGTCGTTTAAGCCATCAATCCTTCCCGATTCTTCTATTTCGGCTGGGAATTGAGAGAAGAACGTTCGCATAATAATTAAATTGGATGTTCCAATACACGACGGAATAACTACCGCCCAAATATTGTCATATAAGCCAAGCATATTTACAACGGTCAAATATGCGGGAATCATGCCTCCACTGAAAAACATTGATGCAACTATCAACGTGTTTATAAACCCGTAAAAAGGAAGCCTGTTCTTTTTGCTTAGTGCATATGCAGCTATACTTGTAAAAAACAAAGATATTGCTGTGCCAACTACTGTATAGTTGATTGTGTTTTTATAAGCTATAAAAAGCTTATTGTTTGATAGTATAATTTTGTATACATCAAATTGTAAACCTTTGGGATAAAACGTAATATCGTTCTTTATAACATGGTGATTACTTGATAGCGATATGCTTATCATATACAAAAACGGATACAAAATTGATACTATTATAAAAATTAAAAATAATGTTCTTATAACACTCCATACTGTTATCTTTTTTGATGTTACCATAATATTTCAGACCTCCTTTCTACCATAAGCTGGTTTCGCTAATTTTTCTGGAAATTCCATTAAAAATAAACAATAGGCATAAGTTAACAACTGATGTCATCAATCCAATAGCTGTACCATAACTGTAATTTCCGCCTGCAATACCAGTTCGGTATACCAAGGTTTCCAAAACATCGGATGTATCATGGTTTGCGTCATTCTGCAATAGGAAAGCTTTTTCAAAGCCTACTCCAAGAATATGCCCCAGTCTGAGCAACAACATAATAACTATTGTCGGTATTATTGATGGAATTGTAATATATATTAACTGTTGAAATTTATTAGCCCCATCTATTGTTGCAGACTCATATAGCGTTGGATCTATATTTGTAAGAGCTGCAAGATATATGATGGCTCCCCATCCTGTAGATTGCCAAATACCAGAAGATATAAATAATGTCCTAAAATATTTTGCCTGAGCAAAAAGGTCGCTCTTAGTTCCTCCCATTGCAACAATTAATTTTTGAACCGGTCCTGTGTTGGGAGATAAAAACATATAAAACAGACCTACAACTACAACGGTAGACAAAAAGTGCGGCATATAGCTTATAGTTTGTGCTAACTTTTTAAATTTGTAGTTTTTTACATCATTCAAAATCAGTGCAAATAATATTGGAGCCGGAAAACTCCAAAAAGTAGAGTAAAGTGAAAGTAGTAGTGTATTTCTTACACTGCGCCACCAAAATGGACTGCTGAAAAAGATTTCAAATTGTTGAAGCCCTACCCACGGACTACCCCAGAAACCCTTAAATGGGCTATATCTTTGAAAGCTTATAAGAACACCCCACATAGGAACGTACTTAAATAGTATATAAAAAACAACCGCAGGTAGAACCATTAACAAGAGATACTTACCGTCCTGTAGTTTCAGCAGCAAATTGTTTTTACCTATTTTGCGTCCGGGTATTGTTGTATACTTACCCGGCTTTTTTGCAATACTTTGTTTCATATGCTAAAACCCCTTCTATTGGATTTATAATTTTTATGATAGCATGCAGGATGCAGTTAAAGCATCCTGCATGCTATCAAAGTTAAACTTACTAACTTAAATCCCATTTCGGGATCATATCTGCTGCGTAGACTTTACGTAGCGGTGTAAATCAGTAATAGTGCTGTGCCTGCAACTAATTGCTGCAAAAGCTTCATGCCACGTTGATTGTGGAATTTCAAGCTGTTTTATTATTTAGTACGAGCGTATGCACCTTCATACACTTCAAGCATTTTATCAAGACCCAAACCTTTTATTTCTTCTAAGAATGCATCCCATTCTGACATAGGTCTAACGCTGGTGAAGAAGTTTGCAAGCTGCTCATTTACATAAGCATCCATATTGGTTTCGTATTGTTGTTTCAAAAGAACTTCATCTTCATTCAAGGATATCCACTCATATGGGTTGAAGTCAGCTTCAAGCCAATTTATAACCTTGTGAGCGTTTTCGTTACTCTCATCAGTGTATTGAGCTTCGTTTGATTCAACATCAACAAGCTGATATAGTCCATAGGTACCTACACCATAAAGGGTACGTGCAGTAGAACCAGCTTCACCAAGGATAAACTCATTTTTGCCATCAACGACCTTAAATGTTTCGCCTTCTTTACCCCAGCTTACAATTTCTTTTCCTTGTTCACTGTAGAACCAGTCAACATATTTGAATGCATTTGCAACACGATCTTTCTTACCTGTATTGCATACAACATACCCTGTGTATTCTGAATTTGTTTTAGGCATTAATTGTGATGCATTAGCAGTAAGACCCTTAGGAGGTTCCATTGCAGTTAATGTAAATTCCGGATTGTCAACTCTTGCTGCATTCTGGAACATGTCTATTCTTATAAGATAATCATTGAATATGAATCCCTGATTATTAGCTACAAGAGTTCTCCAGTCATTAGTAACCATTGTTATTAAGTTTACAGGCAGCAATTGTTCGTCAAACATTTTCTTATATAATGTGAATAACTCTTTAAACTCAGGTTCCATAATTCCGTATGACCATTTATTGTTTGTAAAGTCATAGTAGAACTTATTCTGCATATTAGGCTTCCACTGTGGTCCGAAAACGCTCAGCTTGTTCATTGATTCACGGTTACAGATTGGGTATGAATCAGGATAAAGTGCTTTAAGCTGTTTACCCACTTCATAAAGCTCATTCCAATCCTTAGGAACACTTAGGTTATGTTTAGCAAAAATGTCTTCCCTGTAAAGCCATGTTCTAATGTTATTAACAGTGTGAAGACCATAGGTTGGGAAGTGATAAACATTACCATCACCGGATGTACGAGATCTAATATATGCTTTACTTTCCGGATTTGTATCTACCCAATTTTTAAAATTAGGAAGCTTATCAAGATTGTCCATTATTGACACAAACGCTCCATCCAGAGCATATCTGTCAACGGTTATCTTGTTAGCAGAATGCATAACATCAGGAAGCTGATCTCTTGAAGCCATTAAAAGACTGATTTTGGTGTCCCAGCTTTCCATAATAGGTTCGATTTTAATTTTTCCGCCCATTGCTTCCTTAACATATTGCCATATTTTCCAGTTCTCATCGTAAGGATAAGATGCGTGCGAACCAACCAATATAGTAAGTTCTTCGTTGTTTTTAAATACCGGACCTGAAACATCTTCAGTCGGTGCTGCTGTTGTCGGGGCTGTGGTACCTGCTGTCGGAGCAGCGGTAGTAGGTGAAGATACCGGCGGTGTACATGCAACCAGTGACAATAGCATAATAAGTGCCACAACTAATGCTAACATTTTTTTCATAATAATTAAGTTCCCCCTTTCAATTTTGGCAGTTACCCCCAATATTTAAGGTAACCAATTAAAAAATAAAACGTTGGAGACATATTGCTCCGCTTCTTCTGAGCACAAATCACTCAAATGCCCTTTGTCATAAGTAAAGATATTTTTTAAAACAACAGTACTGTTAAATTTATTTTACTATCACGAGCATTGCCGCGCAATATTCCGAGCTAAACATCGAAAGTAATGAAACAGCTTATTAAATTACGCAACAGCCTTGAAAGCAATTATTTGCAACTATCAAAATTAATGCAACACGATATTAAAATCTGCAACTGTGCTCACCCGTTAATTGACATATATGCATGTACTTTGAATATACCTCATTACGTATAATACTTTCAATAACATTTTTCAATAATGTTACTAAAAAGCAATATATTATTTACTATAATGAATCATAAAAGTTGCGCTTTGTTGCAAAAATTATGATGTTTTCTCAATAGGTTGATTACGATACAAGGAAAGAGTAAGCTTAAAACAGAACAATGTGTACATTCAAAAAGCTACAGTTTCAGTCCTGAGCTTATGAAAGGAATTAATTACATACTCAACTTTCCAACCTAAGCTTGTTATTATGTTTTGAGACGCTGGTCCGTCATGCTGAGATGTGATATCACACTTCATTTGGTAACCTGCTGTGCAGATAAGCGTCCAGAACTAAGGAGCGTACCCACTGGAACGCTCCCCCTAAAGGGTAACTCTAACCAACTGGAACGCTCCCACAAGAAAGATAACCCAAACGCTGTGGGAAAGTTGAGTTACATAAATTAAACAAAAGCATCTCAAGCTTTTTGTAGGTTAGGTCGAACTTAGCTTTGATATTACAAAACGAAAGGATATGAATTAATTATGAGTATTGAAAAAAACAACTTTTCATTTGGCATCGCACAGGAAATTATTACTCCTTTAGAATCAATGTTTCCTTTGCACCTAAAAGGATTTGCCGGTAGGACAGATTCTTCCAGTGAAGTATTCGACGATATTTATGTAAAAGCTTTGCTTTTAAGATCTAACAAGGATTTACTAATGGTTGCTTTAGATCTTACGATGTTAGACTTCGAAGCCGTTGATAAAATAAAATCAATGATAGTCAAAAAGTACTCATTATCATCCGAACAAATAATGATCACAGTAACCCACTCCCATTCTTCCGTTATACTTACCTCAAAAATTGAAGGCTATGACGAGTATGTCTATGAAAAAATAATGCGTGCTGTTGATAAATGTTATAACACTGTTGTAAAAGGGAACATTTCTTTTGTAAAAGGACATTCCGACGTGGGAATGAGCAGAAGACTTAAAACTCCCACCGGCGAAATAAAGTTTGCTCCAAGCTGGGATACAGAGATAGATAAAGAAATGTTTTTATTAAAAATAACAGATACAAATGGTAATATTAAAGGAATCGTTTATAATCTTGCTTGCCACGGCACTTGCCTTGGACCTTTAAACCTTTTGATGTGCAATGATTTTATGGGATTTGCCAACAAGCATCTGTCCAAAAAATATAACGACGTAATTTCTATCTATCTTCCGGCCAATGGAGCTGATGTGAAACCAATTGGGTGCGCAGTAAAGGATCCGGACGGTGATTTCATGAAGGATCGCTTTATAACCTGTACAATGGAACAGGCTGATGCAATTGGAAAAAGCGTTGCAAATGAGATAGAAGATATTATAATTAAAAATGAGTTTGTAGAAATCGAACCGGAGTTTAAAACAAGTTATCAAGCAGTTTATCTTTTTGGTCCAAAGCCTGATTTTAAGGACGCAGAAGCAAAATATAAAAAGTTTAGTGATATTCGCGATGACGAACTTGCAAAGACCGGTGAAGTTACACATATGACCGATTATTCTTATAACCGTTTTAAGAATCACCTTGAAAGACTCACCTCAGGTAACTATAATTCGACAATAAGCGTCCCTTTTGCTGAATGGTATCTGGGAAATGATGTTAAGATGATTGCCATTGCATGCGAACCGTCAAGCCAATTTGGACTAATGATCAAAAAGGTCTTTAATGATGACCGAACCATGATATTAGGATATACAAATGGTACTATAGGGTATATATGTAACTCAGTACAGCACCAGGAAGGTGGTTATGAAGCTGAATCACTCATAAACCGCGGGCTTGCAGGTCCTCTTCCGGCAGAAACAGATAGTGTTATTTGCAATGCCGTAAAAGCACTGCATTTTGACTTAAAAGATTAAGCAAAATTTTCTATGCAACAAAAAATCAAACGCTTGCGCCTGCATTGGCGCACAACGCATAAACGTTTATCAAATGCCCTAAGACCCCTGCCTCATGTGGTCTATAGACCACGAATAAAG
>ENA-UOOK01003724-UOOK01003724.1-fermentation-metagenome-genome-assembly--contig:-NODE-3724-length-17029-cov-10.377283_pt1 | contig 17029 bp, 9 predicted proteins | sample MGYA00245777_ERZ724023 | MGnify/ENA primary metagenome ERZ724023 (study PRJEB28704, sample SAMN03018312) | fermentation metagenome | biome: anthropogenic terrestrial biome; feature: soil; material...
TGTCTTATGGTGTAACGGTAGCACAACAGATTCTGGTCCTGTTTGTCCAGGTTCGAATCCTGGTAAGACAACATATCAACCTGAATATCAATAACATAAACAACACAAAAAGGGATGTCGGACTGATTCATCATTGGTCCGACATTTTTTGTTTATCTACTCCTCCCTTACGAATGCTTTGATTCGCTTCACTTTCCCCCAAACAACAGTGGAAAGAGGAAGGTCACCAAAAGGGTCCATATAGCATAAATCGGCAGATACCGGGCAACGGTCAGTTCCACGGTTTTTATCTCTTTCTCATTCCGCACAACCTTGAAGAGGTGGATCATGATCAAAACGAGATGTACGAAAATGAGAAGATTAGACCCCAGCACAGCCGTTCTGTTGGGGGTAAACCCAAACTCACCCACCCTGTAGAGGATGGCGGAAAGCGCCACCAGATCGACAATCAGTGCAAGGAAGGATAGCATAAAAAGGGTCCATTCATTGAAACGGTTCCTTTTTTTGGCCGATGTTCCGATCACGGAGAAGACAATGATCGCCATGACTCCCGCAAGCATCGTGTTAAACATAATCAGAAAATCCCGGTCGCTGTAAGGATCCTTTCCTGTCAAAATAACAAATATGAGATAGATTACCAGTGTAATCAGTACCAAAGGGCTGAAGATGCCGGCAATGACCGGCGCAATTTTATCGGTCATTGCCGGGAAGTTCCTTACAATGTATGTCGCCACGATGGGTGCAGAGATCAAACCGATGATCGCTATGTTCTTCATGTAGAAATTCTCAATGTTCAGGTCGATGGTCGAAAACAGGCCGATTGTCACCGCAGTAAGAATCCCTCCCGCAATCAGAATGACGGCAGTCAGTATGGCCAGGTCACCATTGTAGCGGAGATAGTTAATCCATTTCAAACGATTTTTTGTCGCATAATCGGTGAAAATAAGGCCATAGAGACACCACAACATCAGCGGCAGGTGAATATAGGACAAAAGAACCGAATCGCTCTCCTCTCCTGTCGGCAGCAGGTTGATATAAAGAGCGGACAGCACAAATACCAGCAGCGACAGGATCAACTGCCGTGGGTTAATCTTGTTTTTGGTAAGGAAAATGTATGCCGATAGTCCCACGAAAAGGATGATGCCCGCATTCTTCGTGTAGTAATCATGCTCGTCCGCATCAAAACCAAACAGTTGAGGGATCTTGATTAAAAGACCGGCAAGTATACAGGAAATAATCAGGAAAAGAACATCACTCTTATGAGTTCTTCGTATGGGTTCACTTTGATGATCCAGATTCTCTTCAATTTCTTTTTCCATGATGGATCGAATTTAGAATATAATTCAGTGCAAGTTTACATTAATTTTATCGTACTACAAAACATTTGGGGGTCTCATCTTTAGCTGCATTCATTTCAATAAACAAAACCCTGTTCACCGTCTGCTTTCCATGCTGTCCTCTCTTTTTTGGTACAGAAGAAAAATCCTTGCATCAAAAAAATGATTGTTGTTAATACGATACTTTTGTTTCGTCTTTAAAAAAGTTTCCGTATTTTTAACGTGTGTAATAATATATTTATTTCCGTCTTTTGCTTGCGATAATGTGAGTAACCGTAAACATCGATTAATGGTATGATCAACAGAAGAAAAGCGACACAAATCATCAGAGGCCAGCATGCCGTAGACGGCGCAGGCGTTCGTTTACGCAGGGTATTGGGAGCGAACACCATTCCCGATTTCGATCCGTTTTTAATGCTCGATGGATTTGACTCCACCAATCCCGATGACTACATCAAAGGGTTTCCCTGGCATCCGCACAGAGGTATCGAGACGATCACCTATCTGGTGAAAGGAAAGATTGAACATGGCGACAGCCTTGGGAATAAAGGTACGATTCACGATCTGGAATGTCAGTGGATGACGGCCGGTTCGGGAATTATTCATCAGGAGATGCCCAAAGCATCGGAGAGGATGCTGGGCTGCCAGTTGTGGGTCAACCTGCCGGCAAAAGAGAAGATGACCGAACCTTCCTACGGTGACATTACCCGGGACAAGGTAGTGATTGTGGAAGAAGAAAATGCAACCGTCAGAATACTGGCGGGCTCCTATAAAGGCAAAACCGGCGTCTTTGAAGGAAAGTACGTGAAGGTACACTATCTCGATGTGGATCTCGCTCCCGACAGTACGTGGAGCTATGCAGAAACTCCCAACAACGAAACGCTTTTCGTTTATCTGCTGGACGGGACACTGGCGGTGGACGAGCCGTTGTCTGATTTTGAAGAGAAATCGTGTGCTGTTTTATTTCGGCCCACGAACCCGGATGCCGAAAAAAACGATGCCGTTGTTGTCCGTTCGGGGAACGAAGGCGCCCGTTTTATTCTGCTGGCTGCCAAACCACTACGCGAGCCCGTAGCCTGGGGAGGGCCCATCGTGATGAATACCCGGGAAGAGCTGGAGCTGGCTTTCGACGAGTTGGACCACGGAACATTTATTAAACATAAGAAGTGAAAAAGCAGGACATGTAACTCCCGAAACATTCAACATACACAAAAACTGGTAAAAGCATGAAACAAACACTCTTTACAGTTGCACTGATCTTGGGTTCGTTCAGCCTTTCTGCACAAATGGCCCCGGAAGAGACCGAATGGTACGCTCCCGTACCGCCGAAGGTCGCACCGGGGAAGACACCGGGAGCTGCCCCCTCCGATGCCATCATCCTGTTCAACGGAAAGGATCTCTCCCAGTGGAAAGGGGAGAAGGGCGATGCACCGTGGGTAATTCGCAACGGGGAGCTGACGGTGATGCCGGGCAAGGGGAGCATCATGACACGCCGCCATTTCGGCGATGTACAACTCCATATCGAGTTCAGGTCGCCCGCCCCCGAAAAGCACAACGGCCAGAATCGCGGCAACAGCGGCATCTTCCTGCAATCGAAGTATGAGGTACAGGTGCTCGATGGCGACAACAACGCTACCTACGTGAACGGCATGGTGGGCAGCATCTACAAGCAGCAGGCACCGCTGGCCAATGCCTACACGCGCAACGGCGAATGGCAGGTCTACGACATCTACTGGCGGGCCCCCCGTTTCGGCACGGACGACAAGCTGGAGTCGCCCGCAATAATTACGGTGGTGCTGAACGGCATCTTAGTGCAAAACAACGTTGAACTGAAGGGGCACACCACCTACACCGGCTACCCCGCTTATACCCCGCACGGGCGACTGCCGTTGATGCTGCAGGACCACGGCACGGAGGTCGCTTACCGGAACATCTGGATCAGGGAGCTGTAAGGCAACCTTCGAGCCTATGCGTTCTCTTGTTGCATCGGTGACAACTCCCCCTATTGTCTTACTTAAAGTCCGGGTAGGGTACGAACTCCGTCTCTCCCGGCACTTCCGGGAAACGCCTGAGGATCCAGTCCTCTTTCGCCTGACGCAGCCGTTCTTTGCGCGAAGAGACGAAGTTCCAGTCGATGAACCGTTTCTCAATAAAAGGGTCGCCACCGAAAATATAAACGGTTGTATTTTCACCCATCTCAAACTCACACAGGCGACTGTTATTGGCGATCAGCAGCTTTCCGGGTCCAAAAGTATCGCTTTCGCTACGCACCTCCCCTTCCAGGAGATAAAGTCCGCTCTCTCCGTAGAGCCAGTCGTCCGGAGTAAACATCTGGCGTTTTTCGCTTTTCAGTTCAATGAGGTAGAGCCGGCTATGCACCGGTACGGGGGACTTTTTTCCGAACGCCTCGCCGGCAATCAGCTTTATTTTCATCCCCTGCATCTCCCAGGCAGGTATTTCCCCCGCAGGAATATGAGTGAAAGAGGGTTCCGTCTCCTCCAACTCTTCCGGCAGTGCCACCCATATCTGCAATCCGTGGAGCACTTTGGCCTTGTCGCGCAGCCGTTCAGGGGTTCTTTCCGAGTGTACCACCCCCTTGCCGGCCGTCATCCAGTTCACCGCCCCGGGTGTGATCTCCATCTCGCTACCAATGCTGTCGCGGTGCATGATCGTCCCCTCAAAAAGGTAGGTAAGCGTGGAAAGTCCGATATGGGGATGGGCCAGCACATCCAGGTTCTCCCCTGCCTGCATCGCAGCAGGACCCATGTGATCGATAAACACGAAAGGACCCACCGTCCTTTTCTGCCGGAAAGGCAACAACCGTCCCACCATAAAATTACCAATGCTGGCCGCCCGTTCTTCAATAATCAATCCAATATTCGACATGCTTTCATTTTTAAATGTAATAGAGACAATTCTTTACAAAAGTGATGTAGGCAGAAAACGAAGATACGCATAAATTGCAAATTTCTTGATCGCCACAATTAATTTCAAAGATTAAATCCGATAGACACAAGTTATCAAAAATGAGATCTTTTTTTTACCTAAAATACTGTAGAAGTATTTTCAAACAATTGAATATTACCACTAAATTATTTGTAAATTAGATTATATTCATTAAACTTGCATCAGCGAGTAATAAAATTATCACATTTGCATGAATTACCCACAATAAAAATAACTAAAAAAGATATCATGCAATTTGAACTTACCTTTTAACCTCAATATTTACAATGGCAGAACTAGTTAACTCACCCAAAGTAGAGTTTATCTACACACCCGTAGCAAATTATGCAATTCAACAAAACAAGATTCCACTAGTTCGAAAACTTGTTATTGAAAATCCGTATGAAACAGATTTATTGGACTTAAAAATTAGAATTGAAGGTGAACCTAATTTTGTAAACTGTTGGGAGCATCGAATAGAGATTCTACCGAGTAAACAGCGAGTTGAGTTAGATGTCAAGGATTTAAAATTATTGGCTTCATACTTATCTGATCTTACAGAAAAGCTATCAGGTGACTTAATCATTTCTATACATTCAAAAGATGATTTGATATTTGCAAAACATCACAACGTCGACTTATTAGCGTACGACCAATGGAATGGAATGGAAGCGTTACCAGAAATTCTTGCATCATTTGTAACGCCAAATCATCCTGAGATATCTAAGGTATTACAAGTAGCCTCAAAAACACTTGAAAGCTGGACAGGAAATCCATCTTTTGATGCTTATCAGACATTAAGTACTGACAGAGTAAAAAAACAAATGGGAGCAATATTTGAAGCAATTGCCAGCCTGGGAATTGTTTATTGCTCTCCCCCTGCAAGTTTTGAGAATGAGGGTCAGAGAATAAGAATGTGCGATACAATATTCTCACAAAAACTTGCGACTTGCATTGATATGTCAATTTTATATGCAAGCTGCATCGAAGCAATCGGTTTGAACCCTTTGTTAGTCGTAATCAAAGGTCATGCTTTTGTAGGATCTTGGTTAATTGATGATTCATTTGCAGATAGTGTCAATGATGATATCTCGTTGCTAAAAAAACGAATTGCGAAAGGGATTAACGAAATTGCATTGGTTGAAGCCACATGCATGAATGCAGGACAAAAACAGACATTTGATGAGGCGATAAATTTGGCAAATTACAAGTTAGTCAAAGAAGAAGATTTCATACTTTTCATTGATATTAAAAGAGCCCGGTTAAGTGGCATTAAGCCACTCCCTCAAAGGATCAAAACACCGGATGGATGGGAAATATTTGAAGATCAAAAAAGTGTTTTTAGAGAAAGCTTACAACCAGAAGCAATTACTGACGAAGGTGTCATAGAAATAACAGAATCAAACCAATTTTCAAAACAAAAACTTTGGGAAAGAAAATTGCTGGATTTAAGTCTTCGCAACAATCTTTTAAATCTTAGAATTACACAAAGTACCATTCAATTAATATCAATCAATCTTAGTTCCTTTGAAGATGCACTCGCAGATGGTGAGGAGTTTCAAATTTTAAGTAAACCGGAAGAATGGACAAATCCCAACAAAAACTCCGGAGTATACCAGGCTATAAATATGTCAGATCCTATTGTAGACTTATTGAAATTTGATCTTTCTCACAAACGACTTCGCACCTATTTAACAGACTCTGAGATACAATCTGCATTAACAAAACTATATCGAACCTCTCGTTTGTCACTGGAAGAAAATGGCGCAAATACTCTTTATCTTGCGCTGGGTTTTCTAAAATGGTATGAAACAGCAAATAGCGAATTAGCACGTTATGCCCCATTGTTGTTATTACCGGTTGAAATAGTCCGAAAGTCTGCACAGATAGGATACATTATAAGAAGCAAAGAAGAAGAACCATTCATGAACATAACATTATTGGAAATGCTTAAACAAGACTTTGGCATAACCATTAATGGCTTGGAAGAGTTACCTCGTGATGACAGTGGTATCGATGTTCTGAAAATATTCAGCATAATCCGGAGGGGAATTATGTCACAATCCAGATGGGATGTAGAAAACCATGCATTTCTTGGAATATTCTCCTTCAACAAATTCATTATGTGGAATGACATCCATAATAATGCGGCCAAACTTGAAGAAAATAAAATTGTTAAAAGTCTTATTTCCGGGAAACTTGAATGGGAATGCAAGGATATTTCCAATGAGATAGATTTTGACAAAAAATTCAATCCTACAGAAATCGCACTCCCGATTAGCGCTGATTCAACTCAGTTGGAAGCAATATGCGCTGCAACAGGTGATAACAGTTTTATATTACATGGACCTCCAGGAACAGGGAAATCGCAAACGATAACCAATATTATCGCAAATGCGTTGTATCAGGGAAAAAAAGTTCTTTTTGTTGCGGAGAAAATGGCAGCCTTAAGCGTTGTTCAAAAACGTTTGGCTGATATTGGGCTCGATCCTTTTTGCTTAGAACTTCATTCCAACAAATCAAAAAAATCCAATGTATTAGAACAACTTAGAAAAACGACAGAAGTTATAATAAAATCCTCTCCTCAAGAATTCGAAACCGAGGCAGAAAGACTACATAATCAAAGAATTGAGTTAAATGAATATGTTGGTGCGTTACACAAAAAACATCACTTTGGATATTCTTTGTACGATTCCTTTACCAGTTATGCAGAACAAAGGAAAGCATCTGATATCATCCCGTTTGATGAAATATTTATCGATGAATTGAGCAAAGAGAAGTTTATTTCATTGTCTGATAAAGTAGAAGAATTGCAAGATGCAGGAACAATTTGCGGACATCCGTTTAACCATCCGTTGACACAAATAAAAACAAAACAATATAATCAACAAAACAAATCTTTAGCTCAGGAGCTTATTCCGCAATACATTCATTTACTGGATATAAAGTTACAAAATAAAAAAATATTGTCAGATTTGCTTAAGATTGATGTATGCAGCTTAAGCAAGGACAAAACAGATAGCTTTGAAAAACTATGTTATCATATTGCATCTTTACCCGACACACCCACAACATTAATTAGTATTAAATCTCCCGAAAGGAATCTTTCCAATATTATTGAAATCACTAAACATGGAGAAAGACGTGATGTTTTTCGTGATTCACTATTAAAAGCTTTCACAAAAAAAATATTAAGATATGATGCCGAACCAATTCTTTTTCAATGGAAAGAAGCTAGTCAAAAATGGTTTTTACCAAAACTAATTGGTCAAAATAAAATCGCAAAAGAATTGCGTTCTTTTTCAACAACCAGAAAGATAAAGAAAAACAAAATAGAAGAATATCTTGATACGGTAATTCTTTATCAAAAGGAGCAGACGAGACTGGATGATAATGCGGAAACTTTGTCTCAAAATCTCGATTTCTTATGGAATAATGGTAACTGTAATTGGGCTACAGTTTCCCATATTTGTGAAGAATGCTTGCAGATTAACCGGTTGATATACCAAGTCAATGAGAACACTTCAAATGTAAATGAAATAAGAAGCAATCTGGCAAGCCATTTAAACGATGGAAGTCATTCATTTCTTACGTCAAAAGGAAAAATTGTTACAGAATTTATATCAATTACAAAGGAGCAGAAAAAGATTGAAGAAAAACTAACTGATTTATTAAATATTGATTTTGAAACGGAACAAGATACTTCAATAGATTGGACTGAATATTGTAAAAGTAGTGCAGAGAACTGGTTGGCAAATCTTGATTCCTTAAGGAATTGGACCAGTTGGAATCGAATTAAAGAAGAAACAAATGAGATGGGGCTTAATTCGGTTGTTGATGCGTATTCAAATGGTAAGCTTAAAAATCAGGAAGTATTGGCATCATTCAAAAAGTCACTATTTAAGAATTTATCAGAGTACATTATTTCTAAAGATCAACGATTATCCATATTCAATGGAAAATTATTTGAAGGAAAAATCAAGAAGTTTAAAGAACAGAGTAAATACTTTGAAGAACTAACCAAAGCCGAATTATTTGCCAAGCTTGCTTCAAAAATACCATCCTTCACACAAGAAGCATCAAACAGTTCTGAGATTGGAATCCTTCAACGCGCAATAAGAAATAATGGACGGGCAATGTCAATAAGGAGGTTGTTTGATTTGATACCGAATCTACTACCGAGACTATGTCCATGTATGTTAATGAGTCCAATTTCAGTTGCACAATATTTTGAGGTAGATAATACGAAATTTGATTTGGTAATTTTTGATGAAGCTTCTCAAATGCCCACTTGTGAAGCTGTGGGTGCAATAGCCAGAGGGAAAAACGTAATTGTTGTGGGAGACCCAAAACAAATGCCTCCGACCAGTTTTTTCACAACCAATCATTTTGACGAAGAGAATGCTGATAATGAAGACTTGGAAAGTATTTTGGATGACTGCCTTGCCTTGTCCATGCCATCCAAGCATTTATTGTGGCACTACCGGAGTAAGCACGAAAGTCTGATAGCATTCAGCAATTCAAACTATTACGAAAACAAGTTATTCACTTTTCCTTCTCCTGATGACATATCAACGAAAGTAAATAATGTCTTCGTGCCAGGATATTACGATCGGGGTAAAACTCGTCAAAACAGGTTTGAGGCAGAGGCGATTGTTTCAGAAGTTTCAAGAAGACTATTAGACCCAATTCTTTCTCAAAAGAGTATTGGTATAGTCACTTTTAGCTCAGTTCAACAAAATCTTATAGAAGATTTACTGAATGACGAATTCAAAAAGGACCCAAAATTGGAACAAGTGGCATTGGAATCTTTTGAACCAATATTTGTGAAAAATTTGGAAAATGTTCAAGGAGACGAAAGAGACGTAATACTATTTTCTGTTGGTTATGGTCCCGACAAAGAAGGAAAGATTTACCTAAATTTTGGTCCATTAAATAGAGAAGGTGGCTGGCGAAGATTGAATGTTGCAATATCGAGAGCCAGATACGAAATGAAAGTATTTTCCACATTACGTTCTGAACAGATTGATATTTCAAGAACTTCATCAGAAGGAGTCGCTGGTGTTAAAGCATTTTTGGAATACACTGAAAAAGGGAAAATAGCTTTACCTAACAAACAAACCTCAAATAAAGAAGAAACAGGTTCCTTTGAAAAAATGGTAGCGGATGAAATTAAAAATATGGGATACACGGTTCAAACAAATATCGGTTGTTCAGGATACAAAATCGATATCGGGGTTGTAAATCCGGATAAACCCTCAGAATACATATTGGGAATACTTACTGACGGGAAAACTTATCGAGCAGCAAAAACTGCAAAAGACAGAGAGATTGTTCAACCCGCAGTTTTAAAAATGCTTGGTTGGAACATCTTTAATCTATGGTCTTTGGACTGGTGGGATAATCCTCAAAAAGTAACTAAGGATATTGTAAATGTTATCAAAGACATTCAAGCCCCCCCGAAAAACACCGAGAAGATTGAAGACGAAAATGAAACGGAAGCACAGCAGCGAAAAGTATTATCGAGTGTTAAGCTTCAAAGCATTACTCAGGAAGTAATTCAACCAATAAAAAAATTCGAAGAGTATAATATTTGTGCCTTGGATCAATCAAATCTTAGCATTTCAGATGATTTTTTTGACTCCCGTATTTTAGACGATATCAGACAACAAGTTAACAGGGTCATGGAAATTGAAGCCCCAATTAGTCATTCACTTTTATCGAAACGAATAATAAATGCCTGGGGAATTTCACGTTTGGGCATAAGACTAAATGGCTATTTGTCTTCTATCTATTCTCAAATGGGATTAAAACAGACAAGCCAAAACGGAAAAATATTTTACTGGAACAAAGAACAAGATCCCTTAAAGTATGATATATACAGAATTCCAGTAGAAGGTGAGTCAAAACGAAATGCTGATGATCTGCCTAAAGAAGAAGTTATATGTGGAATTAAGGATGTCCTGTCAAATCAAATTAGTTTACCGGAAGATGATTTGATTAGAGAAGTAGCTAAAATTTTTGAATATACTCGTTTGGGTGGAAATGTTGAACAGGCAATGAGAATGGGAATAGAATATGCGTTACAGATTGGTCTGGTAATAAACAAGGATGATAGAATTGTTTTATCTTAAAGTGTTTAAATCTATCAACCGTTTCATACCGAATTCGATTACGATAAGCATCTACTTTACGGGACCTCGAAATAACTTATGTTCAGAATGCTGACGGAGCATTTTTGGATATCACGGAATACATGGAACCCACATGCACAACATTTAGAAAAGGGCAACAGATGCTCTCTCGATTTTATTTTTGTGATTTTCTATCTGAGCAGCGATATACTGCACAAACTCCGGGGAGTCGATGATCCCGATATCCTCCAAAAGGCCAAGCACAAAGCGCCCCACTCCATCGTAAGAGCAGACCTCGGTATCCAGCATCCATTCATTGTCCGAAATCCTCTTCATCTGTTTCGAAGCCAGCGGAAACTCCTCCATCAGGAGGCTCGACGAGCGAAGCCCCATCTTCAGGATGACCCGCATTTTCACATTGCTGTGCATCCGGAAGATATCAATGTATCCGGCTCTGTGCCCCTCTTCGTGCTGCCACGGCTCCGGCAGGATCTCCACCTCTCCGATGCGAGAGACTCTGAAGAGCTTCACATCACTGTCCTCCAGGCAGTAGCACCACACCTGCTCGTAGTTGGTGGTGAAGGCGAATGCCTCCACCCTGCGGTCGCGTATATCGTTGCCGTGCGATGAGGCGTACTTCTTCAGGATCACGGTCCGTCTCTCCTCCATGGCCTGCACCAGATGGCGCACGTTCTTGCTGTGCCTGCCGTTAACGATGGTTTCCGCCAGGATCTTGTAGTCGTAGACCGTGTAAAGCTTCTTCTTCAGGTTCTGCTTCAGGATATTGTTCTCGTCGATGCTCTCGATGGCCGACTTCAGGATGTAAGCCTCCTCCTCGGTGAAGTGTATCAGCTCACTGATATCCTTGAAGTAGGGCGACGACTTATCGAGTCGGATGCATCCATTCTTCTTCTTGATCACGAATCCTGCTGAGCGGAAAGTATCGATGTAGCGGTACACCGAGCGGGTCGTGATGCCTAATTTCTCCGCGATATTCTCCACGGTCAGGTAGCTGTTGGCCGTGAGCAGTTTCATCAGTCGGAGCAGTCGCTCCAGTTTGGGTTGGTCCATGGGGTGGAATTAATTTAGTAATAATCAGATGTTTTTAGCAGTTCAAACGAGATATCCTCCACTTTCACCACCATGGTGCCACTGTCCTTAGCATAACCTGCTGCAAGCTGCAGATATTTGTATTCTTTCGGCACATAGGGATAGACACCATTGTTACAGATGAAAATTTCATCCATGGGATCTGAATCTGTCAGACTATCGTTATAATACAAGCCGATATTCCCTCGCTCCATATATTAAGGTATTTACGAAATGTTGTATCCTTGATCTCCCGGTACTCTTTCTTCTTTTTGCCTTGAAGAATCTTGTTGAAGTAACTCTATTTGATGGTCAGATAAAGCGCATTTTCTTTTGTTGGGCTCATGATGTGGAAATTAAAAGTGTTTGGATATAAGTTGAGGGATAAGTTGGTTGACGATGAAATCGACCGCCAACCCACGAGTTCTGAAAAGATGTTCATCTAATATTTAACTTTCTATTTTGATGGCCTTCCAGCCCCATTCTTTCCTCCTATTGTTGTAGGAAATTATCGCCTTCCCGTGAATGTGATCTCCGTTAGCAAGGTCTAAGTTGTTAAGGATCCCGGCATCGATAAATACATGGTCACAGAATCCGAAATCTTTGCCTGACATTTGTTGGAAAGTCCCCTCGAAAGATTTTAATAGTTCCGTTTCAACATCATCCTGACACTTTCTTACCGTCAACGCCTTGTTAAAATCGTTCTGAATCTCCCCGTTGAAACGTACACTGAGGATATCCCCCACTACCGGGCGGTCAATCAACCCGGAATATTTAAAGAAACCTTTTGTATGCCTGTCCTTCACGAAATTAATCATCTTCCTGTTGGTGTTCACGAACTCCACTACCACGACCACTTCCGGGAAGCCCCGGAACAGAATCTCCTCCGCTTTGCCCCTGTACTTACTGTAGAGATCTTTGTTGTTCCGCTTCGCTTCGGCCGACTGATACCAGCTTTCCTCCTTCCAACCAGCAATTTGCCGGGGAATGCCCCACTGTTTCTTCTGACGCGTATCCACCACGATCTCAATCTCCGTTTTCGCTTCGTCGTACATTTCCTTCTCCACCAGGAAAGCAGCAAACGCCTGTCTCATCTTCACGAGATAATCCTCCTGCGTTCTCAGGCTCAACGCCTTGCAATAGCAAGCCATCAGTAGTTCATCGTCATCGTGGAATATTTCAGCCATTAGTTCCCACACCCAGAACTCATTTTTCTTCTGCCTGGCAAAAGGCAAAAAGGCGGACAACGCATCTTCTTCATCCCCCATCAACAGCAACAGTTTTGCCTTGTAATAAGGCGGGTAGAGTAAGTCCGGGTGCTGTTCAATCAACTGTTCCAACCCGGGCAGGAAGGCGTTGATTCTATCTCTGTCGATCGCTCGGTTGTTGCCGAACTGATCTACCGGTTCTCCCTCCAGCAGCTTTCTCGCATAAACCGTGTAGGCCCGTTCGGCGAGAGATGGTATCTTGCGTTCATTCAACTCCTCTTTGAGGTAATCCTCCGGTCGGAAATTCTCCAGATTCCACCAGTCCGCGAAATCGAGAAAACCCTGCCAGGTATCTGAGAGTTTGATAAACGATTTGAAGAGGAAGGAGTAACCCTCGGAAGGCACCGTGAAATGAAACGACCTGATGATGCGAAAGATGGCATCATACTTACTGAAATCGGGATGCTCCTCCCTCTGGAGTGCAAATACCATGCTCCCTACCTGCCAGGCAACGTTGTCAAATACCATCCTGTCATCATCAGGCATATCCAGCTCTTTCAGCTTATGAAGATACTCCATGAAAGCCTCATAACTCTCCGGTTTCGCATTCTCCTTGATATAGGCGTAATAAACCCACGAGGCTGCACGCTTGATCCAGATGCTGTCGGGTTCACTTTCCAGGTCCCTGTTCACCATTTGCAACGCCTCATCCAGGTTTCCCGCTTTTCGTAAATCATTGATCTCCTTGAACGACATAATCTCCCTCTTTTATCTTGTTAACGATCTCCCTTATTCTTCCCGGCAACGTTTCTCCGGCACATCTCTTAGGTAATGGTGTGACGTTCCCAAAGAACCCCGATTTGTTGTACTGAAAGTCACAGACGCATTTCTCCCCTTCTTTTTCGAAGGTATAGCGCTCTTTCCACTCCAGATGTTCAATATCTGTTATCGCTTCATCCTTTTGCAGGAGCCGGCAGAGCTGATTGTAAAGTACTCCCAGAAAGGGCATCTTTTCCTCCAGCTGCAGATCGAACGACACCTTTGAGAGGATGGCGGCAACACTGTTCCTTTTCACGGTCAGCGGCATGGGCTGCACAAGTAATCCGGCTATGGTTTCAGCAAGCACCTTTGAATTGGTCTGCTTCGTCATCATATTGAAGTTCGCCTTGAAATCATTCTTACCGTTCACCCAGAAGATGTAAGCAGCCGTTTCATCCCCACGCCTGAAATGATAGCGAATCTCGTACCCAATTCTCTCCCACCCGGATATATCAATATACTGTTTTTGGAAATAGTACCATAGTTTTATAAAGTGATCTTGTATGGGGGTCGGAGCATCAGAAAGATTGAATCTCTCCAGCACCGGCAACATTTCATCGAAATCGATCTCAACCATCTCCTCTGGAGCAGCTGTGAGTTCGTTAAAAGCCCTCTGCACCTCCGGTTCCACGTAAACCATACCGGTGAACGAAGTGAAAAACGGGGGGTTGATGCAATATAGTCTTTTCGACGCTCTGGTGACGGCCGTGTAAGCCCAGCGGTAAAAGTCCACGTTTGTCTTCCCAACCCTGTCTTGTGCTCCTTCGTAGAAATTGAAATCTGTCTTCACACCCCTGTCCCAGAAGACAAAAGCGTTCGACCACTCACCACCCTGCGCCTTATGGCAGGTAACGGCATAGCCAAATTTCAGCAGGATACACCGGGCGTAGGGATCGGAGGAAAGTGCCTCCTTGAACTCATCCGTTCCCTTCTTCAGTTCCGGATGGCGATTCTTGAAATCGATGTAGAGGGCCATCCTTTCATCCGGGAGCAGGTCGTTGTCACCGTACAGGTAGTTATCCAGGCAGTATCTGCTCACTCTATTCAGCTGGTTATCTTCGTCCTGCAGAATGAGCGTGATGAACCTCCAGGTCAGTTTGACCGTAACTCTCCTACCCCCATTTTTCCTGAAGCTGACCACCCTGGTTTCGACCGATGGGGAGACTTCTGCCACCACCCCAAATTCACCGTTCATGATGCCCGCTTGGTAGTTGTTGTTCCCAATGATCACGGTATCCGTTGGTTGTATTGGAAGATCGCTGCCGAACTTGTCGAGACGTATCGACCGGTTTAATGCCAACGCTGTTTTGTTCTTGTAGCAGATGATTACCTTCGTGCTTTCCACACTCTTATATTGCTCCAGGTAATCCTGATAAGTCGGGTTGAAAATATCTTTGTTGTTTTCTTTCAGGTCAAAGTCTGTGAAGTAGCCCGATGTGAGACATCTTCTGATTTTGGTGGCAGCATGCAATATCCCGTTATCAGCATCCTGCCGCTTCACCTCTTTCATCTCTGCCTGAGAGACATTCAGTTTGAATTTCTCCTTCAGGTAATCAGCATCCAGTGCCGGTGAAAAACTATTCCCTATGGGAGGCAACTGGGCATGGTCACCGATAAAAATGATCTTACCTTTTGTATCTGTCTCCATTATCCTGCTGTAGGTGATGAGATCAGTGAGCAGGTGACCGCTGCCGAAGCGAAAGAAGTCACCTTCCGAGTAGTTGTCGCCCACCATGGAAGCCTCATCGACTATAAGTACGGAGCCATGGACCATGGGATTATTCCACAACTTATACTGATAGAAGAAGGAACCCTCTTCACCCTCCTCCTTTGCGTCAACCTCCTGCAGGTCCGCAAAGCTGTATATCCCCTTGTGGACAGTAGTTGCGAAGAGCCCAGTTTTCTGGTTGATCACCTTTGCTGCCCTGCCGGTGGGTGCCATCAGCTGGTATCGCCGATCAATTGATTGCAGGTACGCCACAAAACCTTTCAGCAGCGTGGTTTTACCGCTTCCGGCATAACCTTGGAGGATGAAAACCTGTTCATCACCTTGCAGGAAATCATACAGTTTCTCCAGCGCATTGCGTTGATCATCAGTAAGGATAAGATGCTGGAAATAGTCAAAGAGATTCATGAGATTAGTTTTCTCAAAATTAATAAAAAATGATTCAATAAGCACAATTTAATGAATTTATAACAACATATTTAAAATACAAATAATCTTAATCCTTATTTCTGTGGAAGATGGTTTCTGTGTTAGTCAATCACGCTAATAAAGCGTTTGTTCTTGTCTTAATCCTTATTTCTGTGGAAGATGGTTTCTGTGATTAATTAATTAAACTCTAAAACAAAACATCATGAAAGTGTCTTAATCCTTATTTCTGTGGAAGATGGTTTCTGTGTGTGGTTATCATTGTGGAGAAAATAAAGAAGGTAAAGTCTTAATCCTTATTTCTGTGGAAGATGGTTTCTGTGTTATCATCGCTCCAAAACAAACAATCAAAAATAAAGTCTTAATCCTTATTTCTGTGGAAGATGGTTTCTGTGCAATTAAAAACATTTAAAAATTAAAGTTATGGAGTCTTAATCCTTATTTCTGTGGAAGATGGTTTCTGTGCCTTAACAAGTTTGGAAAAAGTCTTAATGAACAAGTCTTAATCCTTATTTCTGTGGAAGATGGTTTCTGTGATTTGCCAAATATTTCAATTGAGTTGGAGGTGTCAGAGTCTTAATCCTTATTTCTGTGGAAGATGGTTTCTGTGGAGAGTTGGATGACATTTGATCCGATCACCGAGGAGGTCTTAATCCTTATTTCTGTGGAAGATGGTTTCTGTGTGACTGGTCAGACGGAGCAGTGCCAGTTAGTTGGATGAGGTCTTAATCCTTATTTCTGTGGAAGATGGTTTCTGTGACGGTGTACGGTTTGTGTTTCCCCACTTTAAAAATAGGGTCTTAATCCTTATTTCTGTGGAAGATGGTTTCTGTGAGGTAAATCCATATCTACCTGTATAGAGGCATCTTAAGACTTCATATTTCTATATATTCGCCTAATTTAACAAAAAAAAGGCGTTTTTTCAGAGGCTGCAAAAGTACTCAATTATTTTCAATATTTCAAAGAGCGAGAAGGAAAACATCAGAAAAACAAGGTATTCTTTGTTTTTAGAATTAAATCTACATCCAGTGTCTGTCCGATAACCTTCATAGATCTAAGGTAATCGGTTGATATGGGAACGATTAATATACTATCTTCGTTATCATAACACTGTTGTACTTCTGTGAGATTGGTGCGAATCTCATCGTATACTGCGATCGGCAAATCAGCGAGAAAGATTGATTTTTGAACCCTAGTACATCCTGTCCTGATCAGATACTTCACAATCTGATTCCTCACCCTGTTACCTCTTACAACTTTCCCATTCCGGTCAGCTATGTCTCAAAAAACTCAAATCCATAAATTAAAAAATGCCCACTGTCAGATCAAGTCTGAACTATTACA
>ENA-UOOK01003725-UOOK01003725.1-fermentation-metagenome-genome-assembly--contig:-NODE-3725-length-17028-cov-5.320391_pt1 | contig 17028 bp, 17 predicted proteins | sample MGYA00245777_ERZ724023 | MGnify/ENA primary metagenome ERZ724023 (study PRJEB28704, sample SAMN03018312) | fermentation metagenome | biome: anthropogenic terrestrial biome; feature: soil; material...
ACTATATATTGTATTGGGACCTTTTAAAAAGGATACAACGCAAAAAGCTTTAATAATATATTTCGTAATAAAGCTTGGGTTTCCGTCGGGTTTTTGCTGGTTTCTTTTTCCAGGCAGTTGCTTACCCCAGCCAGCTGGGGTAAGCGAAAGGATGAAAATTGCGACGAGCCATGAGCGGTATTTGCCGGATTCCGGTCCCACCTTCTGTTTTTTCTTTGTTTACGCTATAATAGTAATGAAAAAAAGATAATGGAAAATGGTGACAGCAGATGTTTATTTTGTTTGACCGAGAGCGACAGAGAATTCCGATTAAAATTTGGCTTAAAAGTCGGGAGGAATTGGAAGCCGACTGTCTTCAGCAGGCGATCAACCTGGCTAATTTACCTTTCGCCTTTCAGCACGTGGCCTTGATGCCTGATACGCATAGCGGTTTCGGGATGCCAATCGGAGGGGTTCTTGGCGCCCGGGGGGTCATTATTCCCAATGCGGTGGGGGTGGATATCGGTTGCGGTGTGGCGTTCATCCGGACAGATTTACCTTCCGGCTTACTACGCAAACCGACTGCTTCCGGAACCGAACTCGGTCGCGGGATTGTTGGTGAGCTGATGAGGAGTATTCCTACTGGTTTTCGACACCAACAAGCTCCACAAGCCTCGGTTGTGCTTGACCAGTTCAAGGAGAGGATCACTGGAGACAATATTCTTTACCCTCGCGCATTAGTAAAGGAAATCGCTAATGGTTATCATCAGCTGGGAACCCTCGGAGGAGGAAATCATTTTATTGAGTTGCAGGAGGATGATGAGGGAAAGCTGGGGATCATGGTTCATTCCGGTTCCCGTAACTTTGGGTATAAGATCTGCCGCTATTTTAACCGGCTGGCGAAAGAGAAAAACCAGGCTTGGGAGTTTTCTGTGCCGCCGGAGTATGACCTCGCGTATCTTTCGGACGATAGTAAAGAGGGACAGGCTTATATTCAGTGGATGAAACTTGCTTTGGATTTTGCGCGTGAGAATCGTCAGCTGATGTTAGAGCGCGTTATAGACATTGTGGCGGAGGCTTATGGTCGGTACGCGCGGATTCCGGATTTTACTACGGAGATGGAAGTTAATGCTCATCATAATTATGCGGCTGATGAGGAGCATTTTGGAGAGCAGGTCTGGGTGCACCGCAAGGGAGCGATCCGCGCCGGTCAAGGGGAATTGGGGATTATCCCCGGGGCGATGGGGAGTTTCAGCTATATTGTGGAAGGGTTAGGAAACCCCGAAAGCTTTCTTTCCTGTAGCCACGGGGCCGGGCGAAAAATGGGGAGGAAAGAGGCTCTGCGTCACTTTAGTGTTCAGGAAGTAATGGAGGATTTAAAGGCCAGAGCCGTCGTGTTGGGTAAACAGAAAAAGAATGATGTGGCCGAGGAGTTTATCAAGGCCTATAAGGATATTGAGGAAGTGATGGCGGAGCAGCTTGATCTAATCAAGCCTCTGCTTCGGTTAAAGACGGTCTGTGTAGTCAAAGGGTAAGTACAGTAAATTTAGTTCTCGTATTTAACTATTACTTTCCGTTTCCATCTTCCGGTTAAATAATAACCTCCGCTTAGCGCAGCTCCGACCGTCCAGGCGATCGGTATTCCCCACCAAATTCCATTGGTCCCCATCAGTCGTGAAAGGTAGGCGGAGATCGGAACGCGGACCAGCCACAGTGAGCAGATGGTAAAGAACATTGGAATAAAGGTATCACCCGCTCCTCTTAACACCCCATTGGTGATAAACATCGAGGAAAAAACGAGATAAAAAGAGCCGACAATGATTAGATAACTGGTTCCGATCTGGATGACATCAGGATCGGTATTAAAGAGGGAAATAAGCTCCCGGCCAAAGAGGGTGACGGTAATGGTGATCACTACCGAGATTAAGGTGGCCATTCCTAAGGTTGCGAGATAACCGTTCTTAACACGTTCTGGTTTGTTAGCGCCGAGATTTTGACCAACAAAGGAAGAAAGGGCGGCCGACAGATTCATGGCCGGCATCGAGGCAAAAGAGTCTAATCTTCCGGCGGCGGTGTAGGCGGCGACGGCGTTAGTGCCGAAACCATTGACGATGCGGGAAAGGGCCATCATCCCGGTGGCGACTAACATTTGCTGGACGCCGGCGGGAAGGCCGATTTTGATGCTGGTGATGAAGAGTTGGCGCTCAAAGGCCATTTTATTAAAGTTAAAGGAAAAAAACTCATGGGTTTTATGGAGATAAATCGCTCCGAGGAGGAAAGAGACTCCTTGGGCGATTACTGTAGCCCAAGCCGCTCCGGCCACGCCCCAGTTAAAAACCTTGATAAAAAGGAGATCCAGCCCGATATTGACTAGGGTGGAAATGATCAGGAAATAAAGGGGGGTTTTGGAATCACCAAGCCCTCTTAGGATGGCACTGATCGAGTTAAAACCAAACATGACAATAATCCCGGCAAAAATAATATCCAGGTAGGTTTTAGCCATGGGAAAAACTTCATCCGGAGTCCTAAGAAGTTTAAGGATAGGGCCACTGGTAGCGAATCCTATAATGGTTGCCGCGAGGGCGGAGAAGAAAATAAAAATATAGGTGGTGTCAATCGTTTTTTTCACCTCGTCCAGTTTACCGGCGCCAAAAAACTGAGCAATTAAAATGGTGGAACCCATGGCGATCCCCATGATGAGGGAGACCAGTAAAAAGATAATAGGGAAACTGGCTCCTACTGCGGCCAGCGCTTCTTTTCCCAAAGTATTGCCAACAATAATACTATCAACAGTATTATATAATTGCTGAAAGATATTACCGATCAGCATGGGAAGGGCGAAATAGAAAATAAGTTTACCTTCGTTTCCTTGAGTTAAATCTTTCATTATTTATACCCCCGGTTTTAGGTAGTCGCTCACGCTGGCTATCGCCCGCGCACATGAAATGATGAAAATTCAAAGCAAAGTGAGTTGACAAGCAAGTTGTTCATGCTGGCTACTGCCCGCACACGCGAAGTAAGGTAAAACTTTTACACGAGTGACCAGCTATAAAGAAATGAGCAACGAGACTGGATAACCTGTATTCTTTCATAAAAACTTTTTAAAGTCAAGATTTTGGCAGAGCGTTTTTTTGATCAGGTGAGGGAATTGCAAAATCACCTTATGCTTGTATTTGGCCACTGTGTTTGTCGATTCACCCGGCCTTGATTTTTATCACTTTATGTGTGCTAGTGGTAGCCGGTAGAAGTGAAGAACACCGGTTTTTCAGGAACCCGGTGTTCTTTAAGCTTTTTCCGGCTTGTCTCCGGTTAAGGAGGGACTATTAAGCGCTAAAAACAAAAATACGGTAGGTGCTTTATTATTAACAGGGCTCGGGGAGAAAAATAACCTGGCCTGCTTGAAGGAGGGAATTAGGAGCTAAACAGTTGATTCTCATTAAGATGGACAAGGAAATATTAAATCGCTGGCTTAGTCCAGTAATAGTATCGCCAGCGCGGACCATATATTTTACGATCGTCCATCCAGGAATAATTAATAAATCACCTGGTAAGATTTGTTCTACTTTTGTTAGCTGGTTTGTGGCCAAGAGTTCTTGAGGATCAAGATTAAGAGTATTAATTATATTTGTCACATCATCTTCTGATAAGATGATACATGTTAGTTGGTCATGGTCAACGGTAGAACGATGCTTTTCGATCTTAGGATTAAGGCGCTCTGTGGCTATTTTTTTAGAGGGAAGAAGATTCTCCCTTCCGGGAAATAGAGTTTTAGTCAGTCCATATTTAGTCAAAGCATTCTGGTTGCGGGCAAAAATGCTCATTATGCTTGCTCCTTTCAAGTTGTTGCCATGTATTCTCGGAAAAACTTCATGATATTTTATGAACTTTTCTTGCTATTGGTTCCTCGCAAAGAAGTAATAAAGGAATAAGCCTATCAACTATATTGTGGCGTGATAGTTGAAGATGGTTACAACACAATTATTTAGTTCCTGGAATAAAAGTGATGATGTGTATGGTAAAAGTTTGGTATAATAGTAATACAATAATTTTTAAAAAAGGAGGTGTAAAATGAGAAGTATCTTGTTATTTTGCTATGCTGTTTATTAGTTTTTTTACGGGCTGTATCAGCTCTGGGAGTAGGGTTCTTTGATGAATTATTATTTACTCCAGAATGGTGGGGTCAGGAAGATTAAAGCGGTAAGAACCCTCTCTTAAAAACCGGATAAGTCTGAAGGATGAAGCCTCCGGATCTTTACTAACATTACAGATTTTTTATTCCGCTTTACCGAAAATATTGACTTGCCTGGGAGAAAAATAGGCATCGACTATGTTTACGGCATCGTGGTTCAACCGGCGGAAGCCGGTTTTGTTATTGATATACTTAAATCAATACGCTGTTAAGTTGTTTGATCGGAAGGTAGCAGTTTTTCCCAAGACATATAAGCTGTAAGCATGCTAGATTTGTATGCGACTGGAGAAAAGAGCGCTTAAGAGGAGGAAGGTGAAGTGACTTTAACATGGTTAGAGACTATGGGCAAAACTTGGTGACAGAGATTTCAACTAACGGTCGGATCATTGATGTCAGCCCAAACTGCATGGAATTATGTGGTTATCAACCTAAGGAATTAATAGGAAGAAATGTCGCCGCACTGGTGCATCCTGATGATCTTGCCCGTATTGCGCTTGATTTCTATCAGGTGGCAAAAGATAAAGGTCTAATCCAGATTAGGTTTAGAAAAAAACACAAATCCGGAGAGTGGAGATGGATGGAAGGGGCTGGGAGCGTATATTTAACGGCCACCGGTGAACCCCACTGTGTTTTTATTTTAAGGGATATTACTCAGTGGGCAAAAGTAGCGGAGGAATTAGGGAAAACAGAAAAAATGGAGTCATTAGAGGAGAAGGCTTGTGGTATCGGACATGACCTTAAAAATATTTTGGGTATCATCTGGGGGAATATTTTGTTAGCTAAATTAGCTGCTAATTCGGAAAGCAAAGAGAAATTTGGGTCCATAGAAAAAGTATTTGAGAAGGTCAAGAGTCTTTCCGATCAGATTTTGTCTTTTGCCCAAGCGCCAAAAACAGAAAAACAGCTGATCGATCTGACGGCTGTCATTAGAAAATCTGCCTCTTTAACCCTTTTAAATGAGAATTTTGATTTTCATGTCGGGACTTCGCTTTGGCCAATTGAGGCGGTTCAGCAACAGTTGAACCAGGTTTTTGTTAATCTGTTTATTAATGCTAAGGAAGCCATGACAGAAGGAGGTGTTATTCAAGTTTGGTTGGAGAATGATCTAGAGAGAACAATAGAGCGGTTTGCGCGCCCAGAGGGTAAATATGTTCGGATTGTGGTTAAAGATACGGGTTCCGGCATTCCCGACGAGTATTTGCCAAGGTTGTTTAACCCTTTTTTCACTACTAAACCAGGGAAAAAAGGCTTGGGTTTGACTACAGTCTATTCAATCATTAAAAACCATGGTGGTTATATATTTGCCTCTTCAGAAGGGGGCGCTGCTTTTTATATCTATCTGCCTGTGGTCGAAGATTTAATAGGATAAAGGTTTTAAAAGAGAAGAGAGGGAACTTTTTTATGGAAAGATTGGAACAATTCCGGAAGTTAATGGTTGAACAAGAAATAGACGGTTTTCTGGTCACTACGCCAGAAAACAGGAGATATCTAAGTGGTTTTACTGGTTCATCCGGGGTGCTGCTCATCGATGAGCAACAGGCTATCTTGCTTACGGATTTTCGTTACCTGGAACAGGCTGCAGACCAGATTAGAACAAGTGGTTTTAGCGTAAAAAAACACGAGCCTAAGTTGTGGCCAACGGTTATTGAAGAGATTAAAGCTTGGAGTAAAAAACCAACTTGGAAATGGGGGTTTGAAAGCGAGCATCTGGTGGAAAAGGATTTTCGTTTTCTTCGAGAAAATCTCTCTTCTGTTGAGCTTGTTCCGACAGAAGGATTAATTAATCTTCTCCGCCGTAAAAAATCTGCTGAGGAGATTGATTTTATCAAAAAAGCGGTGGCTATCACTGACCAGGCTTGGGAGAAAGTTAAAACTGAAATCAAACCGGGGAGAAAGGAAACAGAGATCGCGGCGCTCTTTGAATATGTGCAAAGAAAGATGGGCGCTGAAGGAACATCTTTCCGGACAATTGTGGCCTCCGGACCGCGCAGCGCTTTACCTCATGGGGTAGCCAGTGAGCGAAAGCTCGAAGAAGGTGACTTGGTTGTTTTAGACGGAGGAGCGCTTTATGCTGGTTACTGCAGTGATTTTACCCGTACGATCGTGGTAGGACAGGCTTCTTCTAGACAAAGGGAATTATATAACTTAGTTTTAGAGGCGCAGGAAACGGCGTTGACCGAGATGCGACCAGGAATGACCGGAAAAGAAGTGGATGCTTTAGCCAGGGAAGTGATAACTAAGGCTGGGTATGGCGAGTATTTTGGCCATGGTCTGGGGCATAGTTTAGGCTTAGCGATTCATGAGTCTCCACGGCTTTCTCTTACTGATGAGACAATTCTAGAACCGGGAGTAGTTTATACAGTGGAACCTGGGATTTATCTTCCCGGGTGGGGAGGGATACGCATTGAAGATGTGGTAGTTGTTACAGATAGCGGAATTGAAAACCTCACCACCAGTCCCAAAAGACTAACTCTAGAAGAATAACTCTCGACAGTAAGGACGGGCATATGGTAAAATAATAGCGCAAAAAAGATGGGGATAATAAATGAAAAGAAGTGGCGCTGGCGGTAAGTTACTGCTAAGATTTAAGTGATATATTTAAGGAGGCAATTTTATGATTTCAGTTAATGACTTCCGGACGGGACTGACCATTGAACTTGATGGACAGCTTTTTACCGTGGTTGAGTTTATGCATGTTAAGCCAGGAAAAGGCGCAGCTTTTGTGCGTTCCAAACTTAAAAATCTGCGCACAGGATTTACTGTGGAACGAACCTTTAATGCCGGGGAAAAAGTTACGCCGGCTAGGATCGAGACTAAGGAGATGCAATTTCTCTATAAAAGTGATCAAGACTATGTGTTTATGGATAATAATACATATGAACAACTGATGCTTAATGAAGAAAAACTCGGAGAAGGAGTTAAATATCTAAAAGAAAACATGACTGTTATGGTGCAGATGTATAATAATGAATCAATCGGCGTAAGTTTGCCTAATACTGTAGAGCTGGAAGTAATCGAGACTGATCCTGGTTTTAAAGGGGACACGGCGACTGGAGGCACGAAACCGGCCAAACTAGAGACCGGTGTGGTGCTCAATGTTCCACTTTTTATCAATATTGGAGACATCCTACAAGTAGATACCAGAACTGGGGAGTATCTACGGCGTTCTAAATAACAAATTTTAAGTTTTTTTCAGTAAACCGTTTATTCTTTCTATCCTCCAGTCATACTAGGAACAGAACCAGAACTGGAGGTTGAGATGATGGAATTAAAAGAGCAAGTTGCTTATTTACGAGGGTTAATTGAAGGACAAGAGTTTCCAGAGGAAAGAGAGGAGGTCTTATGGACACAGCTCTTAAATGTCTGCGACCTTATCTCCATAGAAATTGAGAATATGAGAGATGATCAGGAAGAATTAAATGAATATGTAGAGGCGATTGATGAGGATTTAGGTTATTTGGAGGAACAGTATTATCCAATGGAAGAGGCCGAGGAGAGTGAGGAGGTTATCCAAAACCGAGATCTTTCGCCGAGTTAAAGTAAAAAAGAGAATAAGCATATTTTTTCGCCCGTTCCCATATTTATGTACAGTAGGGGACGGGCTTTTGCTGTTACCCATTAGAAAATATTTCTCGCAGTTCGTCACTCGTATGAATGATAGCCTTTGCGACTGTAGATCCCAAAATTCGGCGCTTTACTCCAGTGCGCCGCTGATCACACCGCCTGCCAACAATCCGGCAAATACCGCTCATGGCTCGTCGCAATTTTCATCCTTTCATGTGCGCGGGCGGTAGCCTGCATGAAGAATTACTTAGTTACTCCAGACAAACCATATTATTCCTATGGATTACTTCTTCGTAGGTTTTATACCCTAGAACTTTTGGTAGATGAGCAGTATTGGCTCCCATTATTTTTTCAATCTCCTCGGAACTAAAATTACTCAATCCCCTGGCAATTTCTTTTTCTGATTGATCTAAAACTCTAATCAAATCTCCAATCCCGAATTCTCCCTGAACTCCAGTGACTCCAGAAGGAAGTAAACTTTTCTTATCTTGAAGTAGAGCTGTTACCGCTCCCTGATCAATAATCACTTCACCTTGAGGCTGTCCTGCAAAAGCGATCCACCTTTCCCTCTGAACCAAAGCTTCATGATTAGGCAGAAATACTGTGCCAATAGTCTCTCCCTCAAGGATCTTCATTAGAGCGTCGGGATCTTCCCCAGAGGCAAGTACCATCATAATTCCCGATCTAGTAGCTATCCGAGCAGCTTCAAGCTTAGTGATCATTCCTCCGGTTCCTCTTGATGTCCCCGCTTCCCCTGCTGTCGCCCAAATAGCTGGAGATATTTCTTTTACCTCTGGTATCAAGGTGGCGTTAGTATCTTTACGGGGATCACCGGTAAATAGACCTTCAATATCTGAGAGTAAGATGAGCAGATCGGCGCCTACCAGCCCTGCCACCAACGCTGCTAAGGTATCATTATCTCCAAAACGAAGTTGAAGTTCCTCCGTAGCCACGGTGTCGTTCTCGTTAATAATAGGAAGAGCTCGATATTCATTGGCTAGCATCAAGAGAGTGTTACGAGCATTTAAGTATCGACGACGATCACTCATATCTTCTCTTGTTAATAAGATTTGAGCAGCCGTAACACCATATTCTGAAAAATACTTGGTATAAACTTGCATTAATAGACCCTGTCCGACAGCAGCTACTGCTTGTCGTTCAGGAATAGTTCGAGGTTTTTCTTTTAATCCCAAACGACCCACTCCTGCTCCGACAGCACCTGAAGTAACTAGTACTACTTCTTTTCCCGAGTTATGTAAGTCAGCAATTTGACGAACAAGTTTTTCTAAATGTTTAAGGTTTAAACGTCCAGACGAATACGTTAAGGTACTAGTTCCGACTTTCACCACAATTCTTTTTGCCTGTTTAATCCCTGTTCTATTTTCTAACAAGATTAAACCCCTCACTTCCCAGGTTATTCTTGGCAAGCTTTACTTTTTAAATTATACTATAAAGTTCCAGCTTTGCCACCCCTAAACTAAAAATAAAAAAGAACACTGAAGTTACAGTGCTCAAACTCACAATTCTCGCATTCGTCCCTTTGCACAAAACCAAGCAATTTTAGTTCAATAATGAACTAAATTACAACCCAGCTATAAGATAGTTATCCACATTACCGACTCGACCCAAAAAATAAAGTGAATTTATATCCCCTATAGATAAATTAACCAATTTTCTGATCTTCCCGGTCCTTTTTTTGTTGACGGCGATGGAATTCATAGCGAGGATCTCCTTTTTTCCACTGAGTTTCTCTTTCTCTGACTACAGTTTTCTCTCGAATCACAAATTCATTTTTTGCTGGACAGAAAAAAAGATCAGCATCCTCCTTACAATTCCCGCAATCCAAGCAGGACATGCCTAATAACCTCCTAAAATTAATAATAGTCCTCGAGCTGAAAGACAAGCTCATAGTTACCAATGCGGACCAGATCTCCCTCCTTTACACCGGCCTCTTCCAATGCCGTCAATATCCCCCAGTGTTTGAGCATCTTGTCTAACCGGATGACAGCTTCATCCTGGGTAGGATTGAAGCGCATTACCTTTTTAAGTAATTCATCGCCTTCTATCCGATAAGAACCAGAATCCTCCTTAATAACGGTAAAATCTAGTCCTTTTTTGTCTGTTATTTTGGGATCATTTATGATTTCAAGTTTAGGAATACTAGGAATTTTCTCCAGCTTGGCCATGATCTTATAAAGCGTATTCTTGACATTTTCCCCAGTAACAGCCGAGATACACTCAACTTCATACCCTTGGTTCGAGATTTTCTTGATAAATTCCTCTTTATTGTCGTCAGCAGACGGCAGATCGATCTTTGTTCCAATCACCATCTGTTCTTTTTGTGTTAATTTCTCACTATAACTGGCTAGTTCAAAATTAATTTCCCTAAAAGCTTCCCAAGGCGACGGAACAGATAAATCCACGAGGTGAACTAGAAGACGGGTTCTTTCCACATGCTTTAGAAATTCAAACCCCAAGCCGATCCCTTGATGGGCGCCTTTTATTAATCCCGGAAGATCAGCAACCACGAAACTCCGATGCTCAACTTCGACCACACCTAAAATAGGACTTAAGGTAGTAAAAGGGTAAGAAGCAACTTTCGGTTGCGCAGCTGAGATCACTGAAAGTAAGGTGGATTTTCCCGCATTAGGATAGCCAATTAATCCGACATCTGCTAACACTTTTAACTCTAAATCTAATCTTGCTTCCTCACCAACCTCTCCCTTCTCAGCATAACGCGGAGTTTGGTGAGAAGAACTGGTAAACTTTGAATTGCCACGACCGCCACGGCCACCTTTGGCAACCAAACACTTTTCCCCGTGCGTAGTAAAATCCGCAATCACTTGTTCTCCTTTGCGAACAATGGTACCTACAGGCACTCTGATGATCAGATCGTTCCCGGTTTTTCCAAAACATTTACTACCCTTTCCATTTTCCCCAGAGGTAGCCTTAAATAATTTCTTGTATCTAAGGTGACTTAAAGTGGTATATGCTTCATCCGCTTGTAAATAAACACTACCTCCGTCTCCTCCGTCTCCTCCATCAGGTCCTCCTTTAGGAACATATTTTTCACGACGGAAACTAACAACTCCGTCGCCACCTTTTCCCGCAACTACCTTGATTGTAACTTCATCAATAAACATTGATTAACTCCTTTAAGACTAAACCATACTCTACATATTATTCTACAGGGAAGATGGAATATCCTTTCACAACAGACAAAGTTAATTACTAAGTCGAACGTGCTTATACCCCCCCTTATACTGTGTTAAAAGGATGATTAAGTAAATTATACAATTCCCTCAGTTTAAAAAACCGCCTAAAGGCGGTTAATGATTTAGTGATTTAAACCATGGCTAAAGGTTCGGAATAGACACTTACCTTTTTATTGTTTTTCCCTTTTCTTTCAAAAGCAACAAATCCATCTACTAAAGCAAACAGGGTATCATCTTTACCTATTCCTACATTGTTTCCCGGATGAAATTTAGTCCCCCGTTGGCGTACAAGGATACTACCAGCTCTAACTTGTTGCCCAGCAAATCTTTTAACACCTAATCTCTGAGCTTGGCTATCGCGTCCGTTTCTGGTACTACCCATTCCTTTCTTAGAAGCAAAAAACTGTAAATCAAACCTCATTTTTCTCCACCTCCTTGATGGATATTTCAACGTATTTTTGATATTCTCCAGCAATTTGCTGTAAACCCAGGTACATCAGGTTCAAGATGAAATTGGCTTGACAGAGTTTCTCTTGGTCTGTTTCTTGAAGGATTAGACAAGAAAAATAACCACTTCCCTTTTCCTGCTTTAGGCGGAGCTTTAACCCCACCAACTGCTCTAACCCTAAAACGGTTGTTTGAACAAGTGTTGAAACACCGGCACAAACAATATCTTTTCCAACCGATGCGTAGTTGGTATGACCCTTCGCGGTAAAACCAATAAAATGTCCGTCAGAAGTCAGAAATTGAACGGAAGTCATTTATTATCCTTCGATAGCCAACACACGAAGACGTGTATATGGTTGACGATGGCCTAATCTTTTTCTGATGTTTTTCTTGGCTTTATAACGGAACACCAGAATCTTGCGAGCTTTATCTTGTTCAATAATCTCTGCTTTGACCTTAGCCCCTTCAACCAGGGGATTTCCTACTTTCAACTCTTCCCCGCCAATTAGTAAAACCCGATCTAAAATAACTTGAGTCCCAACCTCACCTGGTAACTTCTCAACATTAAACTGATCGCCAGTGGAAACTCGATATTGTTTACCACCGGTTTCTACAATCGCATACATCCGCTTACACCTCCCCGCCTAGACTCGCCAGTTTTGGTACCTTAAAACGGTTTTAAAACCAAAACCGAGCGGTTTGAAACAGGTTTAAAAACCTACAAATAATATGATAACACCCGTGAAGATTGTTGTCAATCACATAAAACTCCTTTAGCATACGTCTTAAACATTTTTTCGATCCTTACCTTAACTTGTTTGCCCACCATCCGTCCGGCACTCTCAATATCAATAATATATCCTTCGACTCTAGCAATCCCGTCCAGCGGATTATTTAAATGCGGTTCCACAACTTGCAATTCTAACTCATCTCCTTCTTTGACCGGAAGAGCCAAGGATTGAATATATTCTTTTTCCCCTGCAGCTAAAAGCCGAATCTCAGGTATAGGAATACTTTCCTTACCCCTAACAAAAAGGGTTTTTTTCATCGTTTTTTCCAATAAGCTTAACCGATTCCCTCCTGGCCCAATGAGCAAAGCCGCAATCGCAGGGTTCACCCCTAATAGTAAGGCCCGGTCTTTAGCCCTTTCTGCTCCCAACTCTAAAATGCGCCTTTCAGCGCGGGCAGTTTGCGTCTCCAACGAATATTTAAAACCCGTACCTTCACAACAGGAACAACTTTGCTGTAATTGCTCTCTAAGACTCGGGCGAGTTTTCTTTCTCGTGAGTTCTAGAAGCCCCAGAGAAGTAAAGCCTAAAATATTAGATTTAACCTTATCTTTTTGGAGTTCAGTGGCAAAACAATCTAGTACTTTCTTTTTACTTTCTTCATCAATCATATCAATAAAATCAATAATAATGATGCCACCAATATTTCTTAATCTTAATTGCCTGGCAATTTCCTTAGCAGCAGCCAAATTCGTATGGAGTACAGTATCTTCTAGACATATCGAGCCCGTAAACTTCCCGGTATTGACATCGACTACCGTCAACGCCTCAGTCTGATCAAAAACCAAGTAGGCGCCAGATTCTAACCATATTTTTCTCTTTAAAGCCTCCTCTATCTGCTGCTCAATTCCATAAACTGTAAACAAGGAACTCCCAGTAAATAATTTTACCCTACTCCGCAGATGGGAACCTAAGACAGTTAGTAGTTCCAAAGCTTTCTCATAAGTGGGTAGATCATCAATCACTAAACGATCAACCTCTGCGGTAAAAAGATCTCTTAAGATTCGATAGAGCAGATCATGATCATGAAAGAGTAAGGAGGGCACTGGACCTTTTTTCGTTTTTTTAAGGATCTTTTGCCACAAATTATATAAAAAATCTCTGTCCGCCTCTAGCTCTTGTTCCTCAATTCCCTCAGCAGCAGTTCGAATAATCAAACCCATTCCTTCCGGTTTTAAACGAGAAGCAATCTTTTTTAACCTTTCCCTTTCCTTTTCATCCTCTATCCGTCGTGAGATTCCAATATAATCCACAGTAGGCATTAAAACTAAATAACGCCCCGGAAGCGTTAAATTCGTAACTACCCTGGCTCCTTTATTACCCATCGGCTCTTTAACCATTTGGACGATGATTTCCTGTCCTTCGCGGAGCAATTCGCTAATCGAGACCAAAGACTTTATATTCTCTCCTTCTTGTCCCCGCTCGTCATGGAGATCATCGATAAAAAGAAAAGCATTCTTTTCCATCCCTATATCCACAAAAGCCGCTTGCATTCCAGGAAGAACATTTTCTACTTTTCCTCGATAGATATTCCCGATCTGCCGCTGAGTAGTAAAATTTTCAATTGATAATTCAACTAGCTTTCCCTCTTCTAACACAGCCATCCTAGTCTCACTAGGACTCACATTAATTAAAAATTCTTTTTCCATCCCACCACTTCCTAAAGAACCTTTTTGCAACATTCTCCGGCGCGGGAAAACACCTCTTTCCTTATTACCCGTTCAACCTGAAAATCTTTAGATAGTAAGGAGCAAAAATCATCAGGACGAATAGTTCCCCGAGGACCGAATTCCACTTCAATAGCAAAAAGGATAATATCGTTTTCGGTAAAAGCAAGCTTGTAACTCTTCCAGAAAGGCCTAAGATTGATCGATTTCTTTCCTGATTTAGTGTTTTTAATCACATTTAACTCCGCACTTTCCCATAAACGCTCAAACCAATCCTCAAGTTGAACGCTACATTGTTTTACCTTTGCAACCAGGATAAACTGATAAACAATAGAATTAATCATAGCTGTTAGGGATTGAACCTTATGAACTAGTCTTCCTACCTTAATAACTTGCAATCCGGGAGGTAAGGCTTGCTTTAAAGCATGAAAAACTTCTTCCTTTGATAAGTCTGCGGTTAACTCTAAATCAAAAAACTCCGCCTCACTTTCGATTCCTAAAGGAAGAGGAGGACCAAAGGATAAACGAGGCACAGGGTTAAACCCCATCGAAAAAGCAATTGGTAAACCCGACCGACGAATGGTTCTATTGATCGCTCGCAATACATCTAAATGAGAAGTAAAGCGGGTTAGGCCTGTTTTACTATATTGAATTCGATACTTAATCTTTTTCACCTCCTACCAGCATGGGCCGCGCTCCTATAGTGGGACAAACCCCACAGCTTGAACAGTTTTTACGAGCACGGCAGTCTAGTGTGGAGCTTCCTTCCTCAGCCAGTCGGTCTTCCCTAATTAAATAATCTTTGCTTACTCCAGCGCTTAAATGCTCCCATGGTAAGATTTCCTCATAAGAACGAGCTCGCGTATAGTCCTCTGGTTTTAAACCAGCCGCCGCTAAAGCTTCTTGCCATAAATCCCAACGGAATTTATCTGCCCAAGCGTCAAAAGTACAACCAAGTTCTAATGCCTTTTCTAAGCTTTTTCCTAAGCGCCGATCTCCCCGAGAGAGAACCCCTTCCACTTGACTTAATTTCACCTCATGCCAAGAAAATTCTAATCCTTTACCCCGAAGCTTATCCTTTAAAAAATTTTGCCTACGAATTGTTTCTTCCATAGAAATTTGGGCTCGCCATTGAAACGGGGTATGGGGTTTAGGAACAAAAGTGGAAGCGCTAACAGCCACTTTAACCCGTCCTGCTCTTTGCGCATGGATCTGACGACCGAGTTGCAACACTTTTTTTGACAAACAGACTATACCTTCCAAGTCTTGATCGGTTTCTGTAGGAAGACCAATCATAAAATATAATTTAATTCTTTGCCATCCAGCCTGAAAAGCAGCTCGCATCGTCTCGATAATCTGTTGTTCTGAAAGATTTTTATTAATGACTTGACGTAAACGTTCAGTCCCAGCTTCAGGAGCAAAAGTCAAACTACCTTTCCGTCCTGTTTGAAATGAAGCTGCTAAGTCTGTAGAGAACGAGTCAATTCTCAAAGAAGGTAAAGAGATTCTCACTCTCTGTGGGGCAAAACAGTCATTCAACGAAGTAATTAACTCTTCAATTTTTGTATAATCTGCGCTACTTAGGGAAGTTAGTGAGATTTCTTCGTAGCCTGTTTTCTCAATCAGTTTACTCAAATACTCTTTAATAAGCGCAGGCGGTCTCTCTCTAACCGGCCGATAAATCATACCAGCCTGACAGAAACGACATCCCCTAGTACAACCTCGGAATAATTCCACCATTAAACGGTCATGAATTGGTTCTATCCATGGCACCAACTCTTTATCAGGAAGGGAACTACTTCCAAAGTCCCGGAGAACTCGTTTATGTATAACTTTAGGCGCTGGCGGTAACGGATTAATACTTGAAATTCTTCCATTTGGTAAATAGTCTATTTGATAATAATCGGGCACATAAACTCCTTCCACCTTATGGAGATCGCGTTTGATCGCTGTTTTAGTTCTTCCTTGGTTTTTACCAGAAGCAATTATTTCTAAAATCTCAATAATTGCTTCTTCTCCCTCTCCTAATAGAAAAAAATCAAAAAAATCTGCTAAGGGTTCAGGGTTAAAACTCCCGGGTCCTCCTCCGATGATTAAGGGATGCTGTTCCCCCCTTTGCTCCCTTTTTAAAGGTATTCCTGCTAAACTCATCATATTCAAGATGTTCGTATAACTCAACTCATATTGAAGGGTAAATCCAAGGAGATCGAATTCTCCTAAACCATGTTGTGTTTCTAGAGAAAAAAGGGGTAGCTGAGCTTTTCTTAATTCTTCTTCCATATCTTGAGCAGGAGCATAAACCCGTTCTGCTAAATAAGCGTCAAACTCATTAATTTTATGGTACAACAAACGCAACCCTAGATGGGAGAAGCCTATTTCATATAGATCAGGAAAAGCGAGAACGATCCGAAGGAGAACTTGCTCCCAAGGTTTAATTGTCGTGTTTAACTCCCCCCCTGAATATCTAGCAGGTTTCTCCACCTTTTCCATTATTTGTTCGTCTGCCAATATATGCTTGTCATTAAATGCCGTCCTCCCCAGATGTTCAAGTGCCCTGCGAATTTCTGGCTGAAATATGATTACAATAGATAAAACTCCTATAGTTAAAGTTTTTGTAAGTATCCAATTAAGCATGACTAAATTGAAAAAGCTGCTTATAGGTATAAGAAATATTATAAGCATAATTCCCTTTAAAAGTTGCTCTGCTCTGGTTTCTCTTATAAGCATATACACTTTATAGAGTATGTATGCCACCACCAATATATCCATAATAGAAGTTATACTTATATTTTTCACTGAATTAACCGTTAGCTGCAATAGCTCCACTAATTTCACCATCCTGTTATTACTGATATCTATATTAATTATATACCATTTAACATTGCTTATATCTATACAGTAATTATTTTAATAAATTTTTAATAAAGTATGTTTTTTAGTATTTTATTTTATTAAGTGGGTACAATATCATTAGCCTAAGTTTTATAAAAAAACACGGGGAAACCAGTACTACTTTGGGGTGAATCGTAATTTATTACGTAGGTTATGCCTTTTCCGAACCCGTCAGCTAACCCCGTCGGTAATAAGGAGATGATTTCGTTTGAAAAGATTTTTTTATTTTATTATTCTCTTTTTGATGCTTTTTATACCGTCTCAAAATGTAAGTTCCCGCACTATCA
>ENA-UOOK01003726-UOOK01003726.1-fermentation-metagenome-genome-assembly--contig:-NODE-3726-length-17022-cov-10.551129_pt1 | contig 17022 bp, 17 predicted proteins | sample MGYA00245777_ERZ724023 | MGnify/ENA primary metagenome ERZ724023 (study PRJEB28704, sample SAMN03018312) | fermentation metagenome | biome: anthropogenic terrestrial biome; feature: soil...
AATAGTTCACTCCTCATATTTATAAATATAAGCACATCTTATGTTAAGGTTCAACACACTTGTTACTGGGCTTTCTTCACTCCCCAATAATATTTCAATACATCTTATGTTAAGGTTCAACGTTATTTTCTCTGGCTGCTCTGTTATTGTTACTCCATATTTCAATACATCCTATGTTAAGGTTCAACGAAAATCGTAAAAGATACTTTGAGCAAGAAAACAAGATTTCAATACATCCTATGTTAAGGTTCAACAAGGGTACATGACATGGCTAAGTTTCAAATATGCCAATTTCAATACATCCTATGTTAAGGTTCAACAGAGATCATCGGCAGAAGCGCAAGCGCGTTCCCTGCATTTCAATACATCCTATGTTAAGGTTCAACGAGTGTGCAATCAATGGAAATTAAAGATACAATATAATTTCAATACATCCTATGTTAAGGTTCAACTTTTGCCGAGTGTATATGGCAATTAAAAAATATAGATTTCAATACATCCTATGTTAAGGTTCAACCCAAGTTGACCGTAGCCATTTTCACCGCAGGCCCAATTTCAATACATCCTATGTTAAGGTTCAACACGGAGATTATGTGCATGGAGAGGGTGAAGAAAAAGATTTCAATACATCCTATGTTAAGGTTCAACAGTAGATACTCCAAAAGAAGATAAAAAGATAGTAGCATTTCAATACATCCTATGTTAAGGTTCAACTGTTGTGGAGTGGTTTTTGGAAGTTCAAAACCAATAATTTCAATACATCCTATGTTAAGGTTCAACAGATATAATAATCGTTCTTACAGTAGAAGTAGAAAAATTTCAATACATCCTATGTTAAGGTTCAACCCAGTATGAACAATCAGACTTTCAAAAAACATTAGAATTTCAATACATCCTATGTTAAGGTTCAACAATCTTTCATCATCCCACTTCGGTTTGTTCTTGTGAATTTCAATACATCCTATGTTAAGGTTCAACGAAGTCAAGAAGCTAAGATTGCAGTTAGCAAGATAATTTCAATACATCCTATGTTAAGGTTCAACGAGGTTTTAGAGAAGATGTTCCTACGATTGATACTGATTTCAATACATCCTATGTTAAGGTTCAACAGATGCTCGAAAACCGAATCAAACTTCAATTTTCATTTCAATACATCCTATGTTAAGGTTCAACTGTTTTCTCGTATTCAGCATTCATCTTATTTATGCTTATTTCAATACATCCTATGTTAAGGTTCAACATTATACCTTGCAAAGTATGCCAAGTCGACGGCATAATTTCAATACATCCTATGTTAAGGTTCAACCTGTTGCCATAACTCGTCGGTGTCGGGCTTTCCCAATTTCAATACATCCTATGTTAAGGTTCAACAAATCGGGGCCTCGTCGGGCGAAATGGCAAAATATTCATTTCAATACATCCTATGTTAAGGTTCAACAAAGGAAAAATTGGGTTCTGAATATAACTTTAATTAATTTCAATACATCCTATGTTAAGGTTCAACATAGCAGAGGTAGCAAAGGATTTCGGAGCTGAATCAAAATTTCAATACATCCTATGTTAAGGTTCAACAGAAGAAAAGACTCCTTTATATTCATTTTGTTATGGAATTTCAATACATCCTATGTTAAGGTTCAACGAAGATATAGAGAATACCAAAGAATACATGATGCGATTTCAATACATCCTATGTTAAGGTTCAACGCAAAGATATACCGTTCAATTTTAACTGGAGTAATTTATTTCAATACATCCTATGTTAAGGTTCAACTACATTAAATTACACGTTCATCATTTATATAAAATCTCTCAACGACTGCTATTTCCTCAACTTTATATTTATTTTCCCAACCGATTTTTATAATTTTATTTATACATATATTATATTCACAAAATATTCATTTTTCAATACCTGGAATTATATAAACTTGAAAATCAGGTTGGGAAAAATCATAAGATTAATGATTCACTGTCATTATAATTGGTCCCTATGGTTTCTTCGTCAAAACTGTCTTCATTCATTAACTTAATGATCGATATGAAATCTTCCTTGGAATTTATAATTTTCTTTAGTTCTGCAGTTAACTTGATTAAATTTGATGGTGTTATATTCCCTCTAAAAACAGATTTTTGATGGTGTTTAAAATATTTTTTACAAACTTTAAATACTTTGTTTACTCTCTTTTCATTTACATCATAAAAAAGAAAAGCGTAGTTATAATTGGATATCTTCACCGCTTACATCATCTCCTTCAAACTAAAGGGTTTAAACTTTTTCCCTTCCATACAATATTTTATAAGCTTGTACCCATCAAGTTTAATTGCAGTTTCATAGCTGATTTTGCGTTTCAATATTTTGTGCTCGAACACATTACTGAATCGGTTTTCGATAGATTCAATAAATATTTTTTTACCTGAATCATTAAGTAAGCAGTAATTGAATTTTTTTACAAAATGTTTATCAACCTGTATTTTTCTATTATTTACTAACTCAAATATACTCTTATAAACCACAACAGGTTTAAATACCTCAGATAAATCCAAACTTAAAGAAAATCTGCTTTCCCTCGGTTCATGTAAAAAGCTTATGGTCTGATTTAAATGAGTATTATATATCTGGGTTATAGTTCTGCTATAAAGTATTGAATTTCCAAAAGAAATAAGAGCATTTATTGGATTATCCGGCGGCCTCTTTACTCTTTTGTTCATTATAAAATCCTCTGGAAGGAAGTATTTAAAGCTGTCATAAAACTTCATCCATATTTGCCCTTCAATGAACAAAATATGCTTGATGTCCAAATCCTTATCTAAAAAATTTGGAATATCCTCTTTCAGCCAATATAAAAATTCCTTCAACTCTTTTTTGCCATGTTTATAATAATGATATAAAACTTCATATATATTTTCTGCGATACCTAATACAATAGCTTTTGCTATCCCCGCCCTTGAAGCAAAATCTAAAAACTTTGTATTCATACTTATTTCATTTAAACAATATATTTCTCTTGTATCTTCAACAGGTATATAATTATTTCCCTTTTCATTTCGAAAAAGAATGGAATTATCCTTTCTGCTCAATTCTCCCATAGACATAATATATCTTGTATGCTTACCCAATGGTATTTTCCTCCTTTTCTTACCTTAAATAAAACAGTACTCATAAAATGCACATTTCTTACACTTTGGCTTATATATCGGGTCCGGCAATTTATCCGATGAAACAAATTCGATTATTTCATTCTCCAGTTCATTTAATTTATTTTTCTCTTCCTCTGTAAGTTCTAATGTAATAATTTTTTTATTCTGTTTATTTTTTTCAATAAACTCAATCTTTCCTTTCCTATTTATCCCCTTCTCTTTTAAAATTTTTAAATACAAAAGAGTCTGCCATTTTGCTGCTTTTACATCTGCATCGGATTTTTTAATTTCAACAAGATAATCATTAGTAATTTTATCTACCTTTATATTTTCTATGGAAACTTCGGCATTTTCATTTCCGTTGTATTTTAATTCATGGAGAACTCTTCCTATATGAACATCTTCGCTATTGTTTTCCAAATTAATTCTGTTGGCAAAAAGCCAACACTGACGTTTACAGTGAAAATAATAATTTATCATCGTTCCGTTGACTTTCATAAGTTTTCCTCCATATTACAAAATATCACAGTTACCCTCCTCCAACAATGCTCTCTTAAACTTTCCGTCTTCAAAATACTTTTCTCCGTCTTCCAAATAAAATATTTCTCCGATTAAATCATTATATGACACGTTTAATGATCTTACCTTATACAAAAAGTAATTCATTTTCTCCATTATTATAGATAATTTTACTTTTCTCTCAGCATATTCCATATTCTTATCCGTCAATACTTTTTCATATTCTTTCCATACTTCTTTTCCCGTTAATATACTTCCGTCTTTTAATTCAATTTTTCTGTTAATAAAAACTCTGTATTCTTTCATTTCATCCAAGATCAGTTTCATTCTTCCAGAAATAATCCTATAATTAAGTTCTATTATACTTTCTCTGAAATTCTTTATATTGTCTGGGTTTTCTCTGTTTAAATTTTCTTCTATCCTTCTCATTATTATCTCATAAAATTTATCAAAATCTTTATTTTCCAAAATATCTCTGATATAGCCCTGTTTCAAAGTAACACTTGAATCTTTCCTGTAATCCTTCTTATAAACAGTAGAAGCTTTATCCAAATCAAAAAAATACACTACTGCCATCTTTTTTAGGCATGAACGATTTATACGCCCCATAAATTGCTCTTCCGAATCCAATATTGAAATATCCTTAAAACCCGCATACATATCCACATCCACTCCTGCTTCAATTATCTGGGTTGAAACAAGAACTATGTTATTTTCTTTATCTACAGCATTAATTATTTTCTTTCTTTCAAACTTGTTATCATCACCTGTCAGCAGTAATATTTTCTTACCTGATAATCTCTTATCTTCGCACAATTCATCATAAAATTTTTCCGCCGATTTTTTTGTTATGAACTCTATTGCTATATTTTTATCTGTACTTTTAGCTACCTCAATTAACTTTTCTTTTAACCTGTCCCATAAATTTTCACTGACATTTAATAATGAATAATCGGGTTTCACTCTGTTTTTAAACAGTGGATTTTTAAAATATTTATCCTTGTTTTCAATCAAAGATACGAATTCTTCTTTCGTATCCGTCAATTTATCAAGCTTCGGCAAAGTTGCGGACATTATTATTATCTTTATATTTAAAATTTCCGTATATTTTTTCAAAAATAATATTATTTCCTTCCAGATATCATTTCTGTAACTCTGAATTTCATCAAGAATAACTACACTGTTAGCCAAATGAACTAAAGGAAAAACCTCTTCCCTTTCATTACCGAAAAGATGATTAAAAAATCCTACATGAGTTGTCAGTACAATCGGATAGTGCAAAAACTGCCTGTCCAATACCGCTCTTTCATAATTTATCTCCTGTTTTAAGGAGCCCTTTAAATGTAACTTATTGTCCTCTTCCTCATCAATTAATTTTATGGGAGTAATAGAGTTAACCACCGTTATATCATTTTGTATATCTTTATTGCCTTTGAAAATATCATTAAGGGATTTTTTCGTCTGTTCAACTAAAGTATTAAAAGGAAATATATAAAATATTTTATTTAAATTAGAATTATTTTTTAGCATTTTAAAAGCCAAATTAATAGAAGTATTAGTTTTACCGCTGCCTGTCGGGGCTTCAAGATAAAATATATTCTCATTTAAATGATTTTCTAAATTTTTTTCTGCCTCCAAAAACATACTGCTTCTTAATTCATTGATATCCCCATCTTTATAAGGTTTGATACCTTCTCCGTTTATACATTTCTCATATCGCCTTATACTTTTATAATTCTTGTTTTCCTTATATATATCATAAAACCTGTCCACATCTTTAATCGTTCCAAATTTCTTAATTTCATTGCCATTTATAAACTCTGAGGTTGAATAAAAATCCGAAGCAACTAACAGTGAGTAAACAAATTTTGTATAGATATATATATTCATACAATTCCAAGGTTGAGATTTATCATAATTCTTCAAAAAATCACCGCATAATTTAAATACAGCTTTAACATGATTTTCAGTAGCAAAAAAATCAACATTATAGTCTTCATAAATTATTTTATTGTTTCTATATTTTTTATAACTTTCCTGAAACTTTTCGCCGAATTCATACAAGTCGTCAAAAGAGCTGTGATGCCTTGATATTATATAGGAATTAAGAAACAAAAAGGTCAAAAGAGTACTGCATAAATTTTTATTTTCTTCTATATTGCCTATAAATTTTCTTATTTTCTTAAAAAAATAGTCAAAATATATACAGGCCGAAAGCATTGAATGTTTCGAATCTTCTGTAGGTTTATTTTCATATTTTTTGTTTCTCATTTTTCTATACTGAAATCCGCTGTTTATCTTCCCTAAATCATGCATATATATTTCATTACAAACCATCTCTTCCCACAATTTTATTCCGTCATATTCATCTTTGCCAAAAAAAACATTTTCAAGATTTTTAAATACCCCATTTAATTTTTTCTCTTCACATAACTTCAAAAAATATGAATATGCCAAATCCGAATGCTCTTTTAATTTCTCCTTAATATCATCTTTTCTATTCCTATCTTCCTTCAAATGAGCATATATATCTTCATTATTTGGAATAAACTTATCCATATCAAATAACTTTACTCCATCAAAAATCATACGTAAACCACCCCTCTAAGATATACTCCCCCACCAAAACAGTGGGGGATAATTTCTAAGAAAAAAATAAATTTTTATTTCCATCCGAAAAAACCGGACATTTCTTTTTGGGTTTTACGTTCATATTGGTAAACACATATCTTTTTGTAATGTATTGATTTGTATTTTCATCCAATTTTTCCGGCAGCTTTTCTTCATATTTCCACAGTTTTTCTTCTTTATAATCCTCATTAAATATTCCTGTAAACGCATCAGCCTTATCCAAAATTTCAAAATAATCCTTTAAAAACAAACTATCCAACCTGTCAAAATCAGATACTTCTTCTAATTTTACCAACTTTGTATCTAAAATATCGGCAAAATGGTCATTCTTTCCCAAATAAGGCAGATAAACAAACTTTCCATTTAAAAGCCTGTCTTTAATTTCATCTATATATGGATTGTCATCAATCAAAATATAAATTTCCCAGCTTGGATTTTCCAGCCACTGTTCCGTTACTACAAGATTTCCTCCCGATTCCTGAGAAGCATATCCTACGGAATTATTGAAAGTCTGAATCTTTTTGGGAATAAACCCTCCGGGATTATTGTCAGGTACAACCGAAAATTTCAAATCCTTTAGCTTCTCGTAAAATTCAGGATAAGTTTTTTCATCTTGAAAGGTATACCCTTTAAATCCCATCGCAGCCCCTATTATCCCCAGTAATGCTATTTTGTGAATATTTCCGTAAGTAAAATATAAATAAGTATTCACATCGGGCTTTTTGAAAAAGGCTGTCCTCCCTTTTAGCAAAAATTTAATTCCGTCCATGGTTTTACAGCTCTTCTCTTGTAAAAATATTATAATATTTTGCTTTGGGAAAGTTTTTGTCAATGTGAATCTTTAAAGAATTATAATATACTTCTGTATTGATTATCTTATCAGATAATTTGTCGATAAGATCTATTAATTCTTTGGAAAATCTTATAATATCTTTTTCTCCGCCTTTTTCAAATTCAATATATTGAGTTATATCAGGCAAATAAAGATCCGATTCCGTTTCTATGAATATTGACAGCTCATTTTCGCAGCCTATTTTGGAATTTGTATTGAAGGCAGTGGCTGAAACAAGAGCTGCTTCTTTAAACTTTTTATAATCTTCTTCCGTATATCCTTCTGTAACTCCCAATTTTATATAATCATTATAAGAAGCCGGATTTATAACAAAGGGATAAAAATAATGAGCTTCACTGCTGACTATTTTCGTACCAAGAGTAGATGACTTTGCTTCTTCTTCATCCCTCTTATTTTTTTCATTCTCCACTCTGAATGGTGACAATATCTGCTGTTCTTCAACAGAAGTCTTATCATATTTGTTAAATCCCTGTCCTATTTGAACGGTTCCGGTTATGGAAATATTGTTACCTTCTTCCGCAAAAGTGGCCCCAAAATTTTTAACGTCTAATGCAGTAAAAAGATTTTGAACGACTTCCCTTTTATCTTCATCTTTTAATTTAGGAACGGAAAATATCTCCTCATATCTCTCTTCCAAGGATTTAGGCCTTAACTCTTTTTTCCCTTTTTTATCTTCCTCCATCTTTAGGGATTTGATATAAAGAATCTTTTCTCCTTGATCCATCCACATCTTTTTCATAGGATATTTCAGGGCCTTGTCACTTCCGAATATTTCCCCGGTAGATATGGATTTGGGATAACCGCTGAAATCCGCATTCCAATTGGACATAATTGATTTTATCCCTATTACCCCGTAAACTCTTTTATTCATGCTCTTGTTTTCCATCTTCCTTTACCTCCTCTTTATCTTTTTCATATAATAAATTGCTGTATAAATAACCTCCGATTAAAATATCCTTTATTATTCCATCCTTTTCCGGAACATAACCGATAACCATACCATATAAATTATTGAATCTCTTATCTTTCTTCCAAATATCATAATTATACTTAGTAAACAATTTTCTAAGCTCATCTTTGAGTTTCTCATCTGTACTGCAATTCAATATAGGATTTATAAGGGAATGCATCTTTTTATTTGATTTATTCTTAGATATTAAATAACTTACAAGCTGTCCTACGGCAAAATAGTATTCTTCATCTTTATCTATTTCCCCTCTAGGATTGCTGCTTATTTTTTCTCTCAACTTATCTGATAAATTTTTTAAAATATCTCCCATATTTTCCACACCTCCAAAATATTTTATTATCGATTCTCTCAAATTAAACTGCTCTTTTGCTCTTAAAATATAGCCGTTGCAAATGGAATTCTCTATTAAATTCATGGATACTTGAGGGAAAACTTGTTTTATAACCTTTTCATTCCCTTTATAAAGCCAGTCAAAAAATGCCTTCCTATACCTAAGAATATTTCTTTCTATTTCAGGATCATAAACTTTCATATCTTTCGGTTTGGTAAAATAATTATTAGTTAAGTACTTGCTAAAATATACTTCATTTATCACACTTCTTAAATCCTTCCAATTCTCAAGAGGTCCGTAGTTATTTAAGTTCTGTTGCTTGCCTTCATATTTAATGGATAGGACATTTTCGATGTTTAAATTTTTAATCTTCTTTTCATATAAAATTATTTCATCAAAATCCTGAATTTCCACTTCTTTTCCCTTTTGTATCTTTAAAAAATACCCTGAAAATTCATCATTAGGAGATTCATCATTTGCCAGGCATTCAATATTAGAATCACTTATATATATATTGGTTCTCCCCTGAGAAGCATAATTCATCAAATAATCAAAAAACTTTTTCTGCAATATTACCTCTTCTTCCGAAATCAAATAGGGAAGCTTATTTTTTCGTGTTCTATGTTCAAGATAAGGTTTTTTGGAGTTAAGTCCCATATTATCGTTTGGAAGCCCTAATACCTCATTGCCTATTTTTATATTATACTTGACATCATTATAGATATTAGGAATTATATATTTTTCACTCTCAATTTTATACTGTTCCATATCAGCTTTAAAAAATATCTTCAGATAATTTTTATCGTTTTTTATATTTTCTTCTTCGATTATTTTATATATCCTGCTCTTTATCCAATTTTTATTCTTTTCTATAATTTTGTCATCTGTTTTTCCATGTTTTTTTTCTATATTCAAATACATCTCTTTCTTTTTCCCATCATATTTTTTTTCAGGATATAAAATATTTTTGTAATAGTTATCTATAATCTCGTCAGTAAGTTTTTTAGGATTTATATTGGGTTTTTTAATAAAAAAAGAAAAACAATTATTACTGTGTATTACTTTTTTGGAATCTACAGGCTTGTTCATATCCGGCAATCTTGACAGATAATCCATTTCTGCAAAAATATAATACATACTGTCATTTCTGTCTACATCTTCTTTATTTACTTCAAGTATCTTTTCAATGTCTCCCTTATCATCCACTAAAATATAACTTCCTTCAGACAATACATAATTATCAATTATAATTTTGTCACCTTTTTCTTCATATATTTTCTTAAATGTATCTACACAATCCTTAAGCACGTTTTCACCTCCTCTCTTTTAAAGCCATTTACAATTTACATATCCAAATCCTCTGGAATTTAATTCCAATATCCCTACTCCTAAAGCAAAATATGCCAATTTCTGAGCCATTTTGTTCTCAGCAACATAAAGGGTAAGCTTGTCTCCCAAAAGCTGTATATTCTTAAATTCGGATGCAATGGGCTTCATATTATCAAATTTTAAGAATGTAAAAAGTTCAAAATTTTCTTCTATTTTTTTATTAAAATAATCGTTATATTTCTTTACCAGATTTTCCTCCAGCCTTTTTTCGTAATTTCCAATCGATTCACTTTTTCTCCAATATCCTTCTTCAAATTTTGCAACTGCGGGAGTAATACTGTAAATTTTCTCTATTATTCCCTTGTCAGGAATAATATTTTTCTCAACAGTTAATGCTTTTAAATATCTTGTATATTCATTTGCCAAATATTTTTCGAAATGATCGGCAAGCCTTTCGTCTACTGTTCGGATTATTATGGTATATATATTTCCCTTTTGATAAATTTTGGACTTTTCCACGGGATAAAAACTATTGTGGACATAATTTTTAAATGCGTTTTCCTCATGAAAATCAGACAGCTCTTTGTTTTTTAAAAAACTTTTATCGATTAGTTGCGATATGTACTCCAGGGACCTTTTGCTGTTCATGTTTTCAAGAACATAAACTTTCAATTTAAATTCATATACTTTCATATTTTCACCTTCCTTCATTTGTTTAATAAATTTTGAATACTTATTCATTAAATTGCTATATAATGTTTATATAAATAATTTTTTTAACTTAAATTAATTATATACCTGTCGTTATTATTCGTCAAACAAATAATATTGATTTTTTAAGTTGAAAATAAAATATTTCTTTTCTTCTTATTTTTCTACATCTCATGTTACGGTTCAACTTTTTACTTAATCAAACAAAAAATATATTTCAATACATCTTATGTTAAGGTTCAACGTATACTATCTTACGATTGCACACGAAATACAATAATTTCAATACATCTTATGTTAAAGTTCAATGTCTAAAACTCTATTACTGTTTATTTCTTTTACATTATTTCAATACATCTTATGACATCTTATGTTAAGGTTCAAATACACTAAATTATATATTATCATTTAAATAAAATTTCTTAACAACTATTATTCCCAAATTTTATATTTATTTTCCTAACTATCTTTATAAATTTATTAATATATATTATACTTATAAAACTTGAATTTTGCAAATTTCATCACTCCAAAAAAACATCTTTTCTCATAGAAACAAATTTAAAATTGCCCCCATTTGTTTGTTGGTCAAAATAATATTCTTCTTTAAAGCCCAATTTTTTGTAGACTTTTATTGCACGTATATTAAAACAAGCTACGGATAAAGTTATTGCCTTAATATTTGTGTGTTTTTCGGTTATAAAATTTAGGCATGAGGACATGAATTCCGTTCCTAAACCCCTTCCTGTTAAATCCGGGCGCATACCTATACCAATATCAGCAACATTTTCACTAATATTTAAAGTTAAAAAACCAATAAGTTCACAACCGCTAAGTACCTCAAAATACGTTTCTCCTCGCATATCTGGGTCTATTAATTCATTATAGTCATCTTCATCAGCAGTCATATCATAAAATGAATAAATGCCCGGATATTTCCACTCATCAGCAATTATAACTGCATTCTTTTGTGTAAGTTTTCCGAATTCTAATTTCAATCTAATCACTCTCCTATATATCAAACGAATCAGTATCTTTCATTATTTTATCATAAATAATAAAGACTGTAGTTATATAATTACTATAAATTCAGTCATAACATTTATGGAAGATATAATTTCTAATTATTAAAAAAAATAAAAGAAATACATGTAGTCGGAGTCTTAAACAGTAAAGAAGGGCTAAGAGATAAGCATGTCGAAATGCAGGATGAAGACTATAAATTATTGGAATGGGTTCTTGGATTGACTAATCCAAATAATATCACATTGGAATATGGGGGACCGATGCCTCATTTTGAAGGCCGCAGCAATATAGACGAGCTTGAGAGGCAGCTCGTCTGCTTAATGAATATATGCAAACATTATTGAAATTTCCCCAGTCTAGGCACCTACTTTATCAGCTTAGAGATTACTTTAAACTCGGGAGTTCCTGCTTTCTTTAACAGATCAAATACTACCGTTTCTGTATTCGTTATTACCGCTCCCATATCTCTCATCAGAGATAAGCCGTTTTTGTGATTTTCCTTAGTTCTTGAGCAAACCCCGTCACTTACAATAAACACATCATATCCGTTTTCAATTAAATCCTTTGCAGTTTGAAAAACACATACGTGGGTCTCCATTCCCGTAATTATGATCTTCTTTCTGCCTGTATTTTCAAGTTCTTTTTTAATTTCTTCAAGGTATGCTGAAAAATTTACTTTTTCAAATTTTTTTGCCGTTTTTAATCCTTCCTGCAGTTCAGGAACCGTACCGCCTAATCCCTTAGGATATTGTTCCGTATAAATTATAGGGAATTTCAGTTCTTCCGAAGCCGAAATCAAAATATTTGTCTTGTCAATTACCTGTTTCCCATATTTCATAACTTTTACAAGTTTGCCCTGAATATCAATAATAAGTAAAACAGCATCCTTCGTATCCAAATTAAATCTGCTCACCTTTCATGCCTCCTTCAATTTTCTCTACAAAAGTATAATAACATTGATAAGCAACGGTATCAATGTTATTATACTCTCTCATATGTGATTGAAATATTAAGATTGCAAGTTATTCTTAACAAATTTTAAAACATTATTGGCATGTTCCGCTACTTTTACTTTCCTGTATTCCTTTACCAATATTCCTTTTTTGTCTATTATAAATGTACTTCTTTCAGTTGAAAAGCCGTTTTCTTCCTTACCGCTCTTTGGCTTAAGTACACCATATAGATTGTGTATTTCCCCGCTTTCATCACTAATCAATGGAAAAGGAATACCGAGATCGTTGCAAAAACTTTCATGAGATTTTGCACTGTCTCTGCTTATTCCTAAAATCTCAGTATCCGCTGCTTCAAATTCAGGATATAAATCCGTAAAATCCATAGCTTCAAGAGTACAGCCAGGAGTGTTATCCTTAGGATAAAAATAAAGGATCACATTCTTCTTGCCGATAAAATCAGAAAGTTTCATATCATCATTATTTTTTGATTTAAAAGTAAAATCCAGAGCCTTCTCTCCTACAACAGTTTTAATATTTTCATCCATAAAATTCACCTCATTTCATTAAACTATTACCCTGTTTTGAGGTAAATAAAACTTAAATATTAAGAAAGTAAAAATGCGGACAACCCAATTGAATAAAAACTTATTATCAATACCGTAACTACTATCAATATGGATGCTGTGAAGCCTACAATAGCCACAACAATTGTCTTCCACCAAATAGGCATCTTGTTATACCTCGTTTTGATAACTATTATCCCTATGATAAATAAAATAATGCAGACAGCCAAAACAGGAACCGAAACATTTATTAACGCAAAATCAAATATCCTTCTTATCGTCACCTTTGATCCACTCCCTCTGATTCATTGGGAAAACACATGGAATGATTTCATTTATTTAAATCTTCTTTAATGTCTTTCATCTTTTTTACAACATCAAAATATTTTCTTTCCAGTTCAGTCTTTTTCTCTTCTTTACAACTGCTGATTTTAAAAGAAATATAAGAAAGTTCCATTTCCAGTTTGAAAAGTTCTTCTTTTTTATTAATATCACTATTACTGGTATTCAGCCAGCTTTTTTTATCAATATAGTAATTATATCCTCCCTCATATTTAGTAAATCCTTCATTGCTTATTTCCCATATTTCCTGAGCCATTTTGTTTATAAAATATCTGTCATGAGAAACAAATAATATTGCTCCGTCATATTCCGAAAGGGCATCTTCTATTATTTCCTTTGTAGGAATGTCAAGAAAATTTGTAGGTTCGTCGAGAATAAGAACATTGGTTTTCTCAAGAAGTATTTCGGCAAAGGAAACTTTAACTTTTTCTCCGTAACTCAAATCCCAAAGTTTCTTATAGATATCGTCTCCTTTAAAAAGTAAGCTCCCCAAAATATTTCTTATTGAACTTTCGTCAAAGGAAATCCTCTTCAAATTATCTAATACTGTCATGTCCATATCCAAATTTTCAAGTTCCTGAGAAAAATATCCTATCTTTGCCGACGGGGATATATAAATTTCCCCATCAATTTTTATTTTTCCTATTATTCCTTTAAGAAAAGTACTCTTTCCCACTCCGTTTTTCCCTATAATAGCTACTTTTTTATTCTTATACAAATCAAAGCTTATATCTTTAAACAGTACCTTATCGTAGGATTTTGACAACTTTCTCCCTTTAATTAAAATATCTCCGGTTTTTTCTTCATCCCTTTTGAACTTTATATTAACATTTTTAGGTACGAAAGGCTTTTCTTTTTCCTCCATATTTTTAATTCTTGATATTATAGCTTTTGATCTTTTAGCAACCTTAGCAGACTTATGCCTTTGGAAATCATTTTGGGACATATTATTGTATCTCTTGGATTTTTCCATATGTTTCCTTGCCGCTTTCTCCAACTCTTTTCTTTTATTTATATATTGATGATATTCAAGTTTTATTCTCTCTGTTTCCTCTTTTTTTTGATTATAATAGAAAGTATAATTTCCACTATATTCTTTTATTGTTTTATTTTCTAATTCAAATATTTGTGAAACGGTATTATTGAGGAAATACCTATCATGAGTCACTATGAAAACTGCCCCTTTGAAGTTTTTGATAAAATTTTCAAGCCATTGAATTGTTTCATAATCCAAATGGTTTGTAGGTTCATCCATTATAAGTATGTCGGGGTTCTGAAGAAGAAGCTTTATAATATATAACTTAGTTTTTTCTCCTCCGCTCAAAGTTTCTATAGGACGATTTTCAGCACCATTCAATTCAAATTTTTTAAGCAATTCAAGAAACTTTCCATAGCTTTCACTTTTATTGACAATCTGATTAACACATTCAAAATTTTTATCGTTACGTAAAAAAAGATTCTGAGGCAGATATCCCCATCTTCCGTTAATTTTAACACTTCCCGAATCCTTTTCTGTTTGAGAAGTAATTATTTTTAAAAGTGTAGTCTTGCCAATCCCGTTTTTTCCTATCAATCCAACCTTGTCATTTTTATATAATTTAAAGGAAATATCCTTTAACAATTCTCTGTCCCCAATGGACTTTGATACGTTTTTTATCTCCAATAACATATATTCATCTCCTCCCAAAAAAATACAGCTATAGATTTACAATCTATAACTGTATTTTGTAACTAATATAAAAATCTTGCTTTCCCTCAATTAACACTTTCATAGAAACCCTTTTTTATAACCCATAAGAAAGTTTCATTTTCCCTAATATATATTTGACCTAATGAGTTTTAAAAAGATTCCTTAATTTGTTTATGCCTCGATAGAAACTTTTTTACAAAAAATATAAAAACTATGAACACACAAGTTCATAGTCCTCTTTTCAATATTTAATATATATATCATACAGAAACGGACATATAAACCTTATATATAAAAACATCCTATTGAGTTTTCATAATATATAATGCTTACATGTATTCTCACCGATTTGTACCTCCCATATTTATATCCTTATATTATCATAATTTTAATAATAAATCAACAAATTGAAATTACTCATCCCTCATTCTATTTCAAACCAATTTACAGACCTGTCCTCTTTAAATCCTAAGGACTTGGCAAGCTTTATAGAATTTTCGTTTTCCTGTTCAATATGGGCAAAGGGTAATTTACCTTCATTCCTTATTTTCTTGATAACATCCAAAGTTACAGATTTTCCATAACCTTTTTTTCTGTATTCGGGAAGAACATGTAAAAAGCCTACCGCACCGTCATCCTGAGTTATACACCAAGCTGCTAACTTCCCGGAACTGTGTATCCCCGAGCTTAATCCTTTTTTAATTCTATCCTTAACATATTCAACTGATATGTATTCCTTGTAATCGGAATTTTGATAAATAAAATCCGCATCATCTGTTTTTAAATCGGATGTAGCATGTTTAATATCCGGCAATAATATATCTTTCGGAACAAAAAATCTCATAGTAGATAATTCCCATTTGATTTTACTTCCTTTAGTTAAAATAGGAATCATCCAATCCTCTATTATTGCAAAGCATTTATCATCAATCTTTAATTTTTCTTTTACGGCTTCCAATTCTTCCTTTGAATCGGAACTTATATAAACCCAGTTTCTATCGCTTCTTCCCTTAGCAATAACGGAATTCCCTACTTTTTCAATATAAGAAACAGGGTAATCATTCATAAAATTTATCATATTTATATTTTTAACTAAATCCTTTTGTAAATAATTCAAAATATCATTTATATTTTCCATGTCATATGCACTCTTCTTTCTTAGTCTAATCAAATTTTATTTTAAAAGTCTGTTCAATTTCTCCAAGATTGATAATCCAAAAATAATTTCTCACAACTCCCCTCAATTTATTTGACACACATATGAAAACACTTCATATATCTCGGGATATTCAAACAAAATCCCGCTTTTCAACATTTGCTTAAATTCAGCGGAAGTAACCCATTTTACCTCATCTACTTCATCTTTCTGAAGTACAAAATTTTCAGTACTCATATCTATTCTGACAAGATATAAATCCCATATTAAATTCGAATTATTTCTAAATATTCTGCGTATAAAACTGCAGTCCTTTTTATCTACGGCAATTCCCAACTCTTCATGTATTTCACGAATACATCCTTCAAGAGAACTTTCTCCTGAAATCATTCTACCGGTAGTTAAAGCCCATATGCCCGGCAGTACTTCACAGTTTTCACTTCGTTTCTGTATCAATATATGATTGTCCGGATTAATGATCCATGCCTCCATAGCTAAATGGTACTCCTTCTTTGAAAAGATACTTCCCTTTGATACCTTTTTACCCGTTGATTTTCCTTTTTCATCGTAAATATCCCAAAGTTCCATAATCTATCCCCTTCTCGCCATAAAGTATTCACTATCTTACTAAATTATTGTACCATATTTTTTATCTCATTTTCGATTCCCTTTATTCCAAATTCATCAAAATGTTGTACACTATTATACTATTATACTATTGTAATCTTACACTCACATCATTATGGTATACTTACGTGTTTGCTGTAAAATAAAATTACCCAATATTGCAAAGTAGAATTCCCCACTTTT
>ENA-UOOK01003727-UOOK01003727.1-fermentation-metagenome-genome-assembly--contig:-NODE-3727-length-17022-cov-5.032652_pt1 | contig 17022 bp, 10 predicted proteins | sample MGYA00245777_ERZ724023 | MGnify/ENA primary metagenome ERZ724023 (study PRJEB28704, sample SAMN03018312) | fermentation metagenome | biome: anthropogenic terrestrial biome; feature: soil; material...
AACTACTTGCCTTATATTTATAATGACAACTATTTGAAAATTCCATCCAGAATGAATTCCTTTTATTCATTAGATGATACTTTACATTTAATTGAATATTTAAATCAGGAAATTTATTCTTTTCACGATGATATACTAAAACCAAAATATAAATTCTTTTTTACTACAAATAATGAAACTTTCAATTTTAGTCAAAAAGCAGAATCCAACTTATTAATTATGGAAAAGATTAAAAATAATGATTATACCATGTTAAATTCAATTATAGAATCTAATGGTTATTTATTTTTGAGTTATAATCTAAAGAATATAGAAATGTATAGTTATATTCAAAAAAATAAGAATAAAATAAACAATATTGGAATGTTTTATTTTGATGATTTTAATAATATCCCATTAGGGGCAGAGTTCTTATATTCTACCGGTGATGAATTAATAGGATATGTTGAACCAAATATATTTCTTGATTTATTAAATAATAAAAAAGATATTTCTTCTAATTTAAAATTGTTAAAAGATAAAACAGAGATTTTTAATAATCCAATAATTGTGAAATTAAAATTAAAATAAAAATGAGAGTCTATTTTAAAATATTTTATATATTCTTACTTTTTGTAAGTTGTAATTATAGTGATGAGAGAAATAAATTTGATGTTGCACTAGATATTGAAAAGCAATCTAATGATCTGATGGATAATTTATTCAATGATGATTTTGTCTTTCCTGAAAAATATAAAATTATAAATCTAGAGGGCGATACAATTATGTTAGGTTCATTATTAGATTCTTCAAAAATTGTAATAAGACTTAATGAGAGATTTTGTGAAAGTTGTATTACTGAGCAGATAAATTTAATTAATTCTGCTATAAAATTTCCTCAAGATAAAATAATTGGCTTAGCAAGTTACAACAATATAAGGAAATTTCGGATATTTGTTAAAAAAAACAATATTAATTTTCCAGTATATTTCATCTCACACTTTGATGGTGAACAGATTTTTTCTATAAATGATAGTTTTGAGTTACCATATTATTTCCACCTTGATAAAACGTTAAGTTCGAAATTTATATTTCATCCTAATTTAAACCATCTAAAATCAACAGTTGATTATTTAATAAAAAGTAGTGAAATTATAAATGAAAAAAAAGAAAAAAAACCAATTAATATAAATAATAGAAGTCTTTTTGTAGATAATGTAATTTACAATAAAGCATCCAATATCGAAATTCTATATACAAATAATACATTAGAAAATTTGGTTATTGATAGTATAAAAGTTTCTTGTGAATGCTTAAATATAATTTCATTTGATAAATTGTTAAAACCTCATATGACAGGAAATTTGCAACTAAGATTTGTCCCCTCCGCTAATTTAGGGTTTGATCAAAAAGAAATAACATTCTATATTAAAAACAAGGGAGATTATCAATATGTTCTAAAATCATATATTGTTAATTAAAAATTAATTATTTGATGAAAGATTTAAGAACAAAATAGAGAATGCTCCCATTATCTGTTCATATGACATTATACAAGATTGTCTTAGATTCTTAAATTTCATAAAAAGTGAAACTCCTATTTATAAAATTCAACTGATTCAAAAATTAAAATTGTTATCAAATAAATTAAATTTTATGCATAATGAGGCAATATTTAAGAGTTCAAAATAATATTAAAAATATATGTTTAATATTTCATTAAATATTACAATAGTGTCGTAAAATGTGAAAAAAGATGTGATTATTGAAAGATTATTAATACAAAATTATGCATAAATATTTTGTGCCAGATTTAGATTGTTTTACAAAGATTATAAGAATTATAGTTTTTATAATCTTTGTAATCTTATCTATAAATAGTAATGGATATCATCATCCTGATGAACATTTTCAAATAATTGAATTTGCAGGATTGAAAGCAGGATGGAATATAGAAGAATATCTTACTTGGGAATATGATTATAAAATACGCCCAACCCTTCAAGTATATATTGCATTATTAATAATAAAAACTGCTTTATTTTTTCATGTAAAAAATCCTTTTTTTATTGCAGTAATATTGAGATTGTTAACAGCTTTTTTTTCAATTATTGCGATTTCTTTTTTCGTAAAAAGTTCTAAATATAAAATAAATAAAAATTATTATTATATATTTATTTTATTATCTTTTTTCTTATGGTTTCTTCCTTCGATTAACGTAAGATTCTCTTCAGAAACGTGGTCCGGATTGTGCTTGTTAATATCAACAGCATTAATTCAAATGGATAAGAAAAATAAATTAAATTATTTTCTTATCGGTATTTTTTGGGGATTAAGTTTTGAATTTAGGTTTCAGGTTGCTTTAGCTATTGTAGGTTTTTTAGCGTGGTTGGTTGTTATAAACAAAAATAAATTAAGAGACTTTTTTTATATAATAGCAGGAGGCTTAGTTGTAGTTGGATTTTGTACATTATTAGATTCACTATTTTATGGTCAGTTTGTTTTTACACCATTCAATTATTTTAAAACCAATTTGATTGACAATCCCAAAGATTTATTTGGTACTCAACCATGGTTTTTTTACATAATAAGTATTTTAAATGGACCTACTTTAATTATTGGAGCGAGCATAATAATTTCATTGTTGATTACAATTATATTCGATGTTAAAAATCTAATATTATGGGGAATAATTCCATTTATAGTGATCCATTCGATAATACCACACAAAGAAGTAAGGTTTCTTTTTCCTTTGGTTAATTTTATTCCTATAATTTTAATGAATGGTTTTCAGTTAATTACCGAAAAGAAAATAAACAATGAATATTATTTGTCAATATTGAAATCAGTTATATTGGCCATGGTGATTGTTAATTTTGGAGGATTAGTAATGATGATGTTTAAACCTGCAGGAAATGGTTCCATAAATATTATTCAGCATATAAACAAAGAATACGATAAGAATGAATTATTAAATGTGTATGTTTTCGAAAATAATAATCCATTTATAATTGGGAATGCAAAAGGATTAAAAACAAATTTTTATATACCTGAAAACTTACAATTAAATTATATAAATGATGTTTTTTTACAAAATATTGGAAATGATAAAAAAATAGTTATTCCTAAAAATTACTATTCTGAGAGAGAAATACTTGAAAATAACAATTACAAAATAGAAAAATCCGGGATTCCAAATTGGGTCATGAAAATGAATATTCTTTATCGAATATTTAATGATAGTTCAGTACCTCTTTTATATACTGATAAATGAAGCTATGAAACTTGTTAAATTAATATTTTTTTTATTGTCTATAATTGTAATTTCAATATTTGTACGACTTTTTATTGGAGAACCATGTCATGTTTCATCTGCAAGTATGGAACCAACAATAATAAGTAGTGATTGGTTATGGGTAAATAAAGTTACTTATGGAGCCAACTTACCAATAAGATGGTCAGAAGTTCCAATAATAAACATTTTAACTTGGTCTTCGGATTTTAGGACAAAAGATAGTTACAATAATTGGGGATACCAAAGACTGAAAGGGATTAGAAAGCCTAAGGTAAATGATATAGTAGTTTTTATCAGTCCTGAGAATTCAGATGAGTTACTTGTAAAACGTATTGAAAAAATTTTGTATAAGGGATCAAGTATAAATATAGATTCTGCAAATCTTTATCTTTTTAAAGAAATTTCGAAATATGAGATCGACTTTGATTCAGTACAATTAAGCGGCAATACAAAAATTACATATCAAATAAAAAACAACTATTATTTTTTGTCAGGTGATAATTCACCAATATCACATGATAGTCGTTTTTTTGGGTATATAAATGAAAATGATATTATTGGTAGAGTGAGCTTAGTACTTTTTTCCACTAAAAATATTAATAGAATTTTTAAAAAAATAGAATAAAAATGATTTTTTTATACAAATTGCTAAAATTTGGTATCGTTGGGATTTCAGGAATGTTAATTGATTTCTCGATTACTTGGATATGCAAGGACAGACTCAGAATTAATAAATATATAGCAAATACAATTGGCTTTTTATTGTCTGCTACTTCAAATTATATTTTAAATAGAATATGGACATTTCAAAGTCATAATAAAGAAATTACTAGAGAATATGTATCATTTCTATTTATATCATTGATAGGATTGGGACTAAATAATTTAGTTATTTATGTTTTACATGGAAAATTTAATTTGAATTTTTACAAGTCAAAAATTGTAGCTACGGGTATAGTAGTTATTTGGAATTTTTTAGCTAATTATTTTTTCACATTTAATCAAAATTAATTTGTAATAAAAACCGTTTAATATTAATTTTTTTTATATATTCGCATAAATATTTGTTTACGACTTTAAATATCTAAAATGAAGTATTATAAAACCTTAGCACTAATTTGCTCTATTTTTCTATTTAACGTTTCTTGTACGTTAAATAATAAGGAAAAACCCGATGAAACAGTAAGGAAACTCCTTCCGGATGCTCCGTTGGAAGTAACGGTTGCTCCTTTAAAAACAATTGATTTTGAGCATGAACTGGTGAGCAATGGAAAAATTGCCGCGCGTACAGTTGCCGAACTCAAATTCAAGACATCAGAAGTGATTTCACAGATATTTGTTCGCAACGGTTCGCAAGTTAAACGGGGTGAACTTATTGCAACTCTTGACACTTACAGCCTTTCGACCAGAGTAAAGCAAGCAAAGGATGCGCTTGACAGGGCCACGCTTGAATATCAGGATGTGCTTATTGGTCAAGGTTACAAGTTGGATGAACTGGAGAACGTACCAGTCGACATTATTAATCTCGCTAAAATAAAAAGTGGGCTTAACACAGCTCAGACACAATATGAAATAGCCAATCATGATTTGTATCAAGCCTCGCTTGTTGCACCTATCGACGGCACGATTGCCAATTTATTTGCCAAAACAAACACCCTTTCTTATCCTTCGGAGGTGTTTTGTAATATTATTGACACGCGCAGCCTTGAAGTACAATTTACTGTTTTAGAGAATGAATTGGGTTATATAAAAACCGGCGACGAAGTAAAAATAACCCCCTTCTCAATCCCCGATTTAACTGTTGGTGGTAAGGTGACAGAAATTAATCCATGGGTAAACGAAAATGGAATGGTTCAAGTGAGAGCATCTGTTACATATAACAGTAGATTAGTGGAGGGGATGAATGTGCGGGTGAGTGCTTTCCGATCGGCAGGCAAACAATGGGTTGTTCCCAAAAGTGCTGTAGTATTGCGTACCGGAAAACAGGTAGTGTTTGTTATGTCTGATGGAAAAGCCAATTGGAATTATGTTCAAACCGGTTTGGAAAATGCGACCGAATATACGATTACAAGCGAAACCCTGAAAGAAGGAGATATGATTATTACGAGCGGTAATATCAATTTGGCGCATGAGTCGCCTGTGAAAGTGTTAAATGAAGAAGCAACGGAAAAATAATCACTCATGATAAAATCCCTGCTCAACCGCCCTATATCAGTCCTCATGGTCTTTTTGGCCTGTGTGATTATTGGAATCATCACCTACAACACATTGCCCGTATCGTTGTTGCCCGATATTGCCATTCCTGAAATCACTGTGCAAGTGACGGGCGATAATACATCGGCGCGTGAATTGGAGAACACAGTTGTTAAACCCATCCGTCGTCAGTTGATGCAAGTAGGCAAGCTGGAAGATATCCGCACAGAAACCCGTGATGGATCTGCCGTTATTCGTATGAAATTCCGTCATGGTGCAGATACCGATTTGGCGTTTATTGAAGTGAATGAGAAGATAGATGCCGCCATGAATAGTTTGCCGCGCGATTTCCGTCGTCCGCGAGTTATCAAAGCCAGTGCAACAGATTTGCCTGTTTTTTATCTGAACCTGACTTTAAAAAGTGACAGTACATCGGGAAAAACTGAAGAGCAACAATTTCTTGCCCTTTCAGAATTTGCCGACAACATTGTAAAACGCCGTATTGAACAGTTACCGGAAGTAGGCATGGCCGACATGACCGGTCTTATGCATAAACATCTTCAGATTGTTCCCGATCAAAACTTGTTGGAATCCACTTCCATTACTTTAAACGATATAGAAAACGCTCTTTCCTCCAACAATGTTGAACCGGGAAGTATGGTGGTGCGCGACGGATATTACGAGTATAATATCAAATTTTCCTCACTGTTGCGCACCCCTGAAGATGTGGAGAATATTTTCATCAAGAAATCCGGCAGGATGTTCCAACTCAAAGACCTTGCCCGTGTTGAGGTGGTTAGTCAGTCCGAAAGCGGCATGTCTTTTGTGAACGGTAAACGTGCCATAACTATTGGAGTAATCAAGCAAGCCGATGAGAACATGAAAAACTTGCGTCGTTCGCTCAAAGCTACCCTTAATGATTTGGAAAAAACCTATCCTGAAGTGGAGTTTACTGTGAACCGCAACCAAACCGAATTGCTCGATTATACCATTTCCAATCTGCAAGAAAACCTGTTATTAGGATTTATTTTAGTTTTTATTGTAGCGTTGCTGTTTTTAGGTGATGCCAAATCGCCCCTCATCATTGGTATCAGCATGACCACAGCGTTGATAACAACGTTTATTTTCTTTTTCCTGTTTGGTCACTCCATCAATATCATTACCCTTTCGGGATTGATACTTGCATTAGGAAATATGATTGACAGTTCCATTGTTGTTACAGACGTTATTACTCAATATCGTAAAAACGGCAGTTCGCTAGACGAAGCATGTGAAAAGGGAACAAAAGAAGTGATCCTTCCAATTTTCAGTTCCACCCTCACAACCATTGCCGTGTTTGCACCATTAGTGTTTATGAGTGGGATAGCAGGTGCTATTTTCTCAGCGGAAGCCTTTGCTGTAACCGTAGGTATGTTAGTTTCCTATTTAACAGGAATTATGTTACTGCCGGTACTTTATAAATTGGCATACGGAACACAGTTTACCAAGCGCGATTTTGAAAGTTTCTTTGCCAAAACACAAGCTAAGATTGACGCTGTTGCTTTTCCGTTCTATGATAACGGAATAGTATATGTGTTCCGTCATAAATGGGCCTTTTTCCTGATATTAATTCTATCTGTACCCTTATGTGTGATCCTTTTTACTGTAATGCCCAAAACAACGATGCCCCATTTGGATTATGTGGAAACGGTGGTAAAGGTTGAATGGAACGAGAATATACATGTTGATGAGAATGCCCGGCGAATATCGGCATTGATTCAGTCGGTGCAGAACGATGCTGTTGAAAACGCCTCGTATATTGGGCAACAACAATTTCTGCTTGAGAAAGATAATGAGCTTACGACCACCGAAGCCCAACTATATTTCAAAACCGAGCATCCTTCAGGGATAGCTCCTTTAGAAAATAAACTTAGAGAATGGATACGAACAAACTATCCGCAAGCCGTAGTGATCTTTTCGCCACCTGAAAATGTTTTTGAGAAGATTTTTGATACCGGTGCCGCGGAACTCACGGCAGAGCTTTACACTCGCAACCGTGAAGAGATTCCCCAACCCGATGCCATCCGTATTATTGAATACAGTTTGCAACAAGCCACGGGAGCCGAAAGCGACGGTATTCCGTTTGAACAGCAATACGTGGTTAGCACCGATAAAGAGAAACTGTTGCTTTACGGTGTAGATTATAACGAAATTTATCGTAGTCTACGTACAGCATTCCGTGATAACCGCATTGCCGTGCTTCGTTCATACCAGCAATACCTTCCGATAACAGTTGCAGGTAAACAGCAATCCGTGCAACAAGTGTTGCAAGAAACCCTTGTGTATGGACGCAGTGCCGACGGACGAACCACTGTTAGAGTACCATTGTCGTCCCTGGTAAATGTTTCTATGGGTGAAGATGTGAAAACCATTATAGCCGGTAAGAACGGTGAGTACATACCACTTCATTATCAGGACCCCGAAAATCCCGAGCAAATAATCCGCAAAACCGAAGAAGTGATGGATACAAATAACGAATGGGATGTTGCATTTTCAGGCAATTTCTTCTCGAACCAGCGAATGTTGAACGAGTTGGCGATTATTCTATTGATATCGGTATTACTAATGTATTTTATTCTGGCATCGCAGTTCGAGAATTTTCTGCAACCACTTATTGTGTTGCTGGAAGTCCCCATTGACGTAGCGTTTGCTTTGATTGTGCTTTGGTTGACAGGAAATACCCTCAATCTGATGAGCGCCATTGGAATTGTGGTGACCACCGGTGTTATTGTGAACGATTCTATTTTGAAAATAGACCTTATTAACGAGTTACGCAGAGGAGGGATGGCATTGATGGAAGCCATTCATACAGCAGGAGTGCGTCGTTTGCGCGCCATTATTATGACCGCCCTTACGTCGATACTCTCTATGGTTCCCATTTTATTCACGTTCGATATTGGTTCGGAGTTACAGAAACCGTTGGCTATTGCCATGATTAGCGCGATGACAATTGGAACATTAGTGAGTGTGTTTCTGATTCCCCTTGTCTATTGGGCAATATATCGAAAAAAGAAACAAGTTAATGAATTGAAATAATTATGTTGCAATGAAATATAGATTTTTTACAATAATATTAATTATCGGAGGATTTAATCTATCGCATCTATCCGCCCAGCAATCTGACACACTTACGCTCGACCTTACGCGTACGGTGCAGCTTGCCAATGACAGTTCCCTTTCGGCTTTTCGTGCCAAAAACATGTATCAATCGAGTTACTGGGAATACCGTACATTCAGAGCAAACCGTCTTCCATCGCTCACGCTCCATATGACCCCGTTGAGTTACAATCATGATTTCACGCGCCGTTATGATTCAGAACAAAATATTGATGTATACCGTCGTCAGCAATCGTTTTACACATACGGGAACCTTGCAGTGCAACAAAATTTTGACCTCACCGGCGGAACGTTTTTTATAGACAGTGAATTAGGATATCTACAAAATTACGGTGAAATGGAACGCAGTCAGTTTACGAGTGTTCCCATCCGTGTGGGATATCGTCAGAATTTGCTCGGTTATAATTCTTTTCGGTGGGAAAAACAGATTGCCCCGCTTAAATTTGAGAAAGCCCAGAAAGAGTTTATCAGCAATTTGGAGCAGACTGCTGTTACCGCCTCGTCCTATTTTTTTGATTTAGCTATGGCTCAGGCCGAATATGATTTGTCAAAAGAGAATCTTATCAATTCCGAAAGGCTCTATCGTATTGGAGAAGAAAAGCACAAGATTGCCTCAATCGGTCAAACCGATTTGTTAACTCTGAAACTCGACCGTGTGAATGCAGAAAACAGTTTACAGAATGCAGAAATACAACTAAACAGAGCGATGTTTGCCCTTGCGTCCTATTTGAATATGGACAAAAATACCCATATTAGAATCAGTCTGCCTGATTATCCAAAAAACATGGATATTTCTGTGGACGAAGCTTTGGTTCATGCCAAAGAAAACAATCCACGATATTTAGAATCCAAGCAGAATATTCTGGAACTGAGTCAAGCTTTGGACCGTACCAAAAAAGAATCGATGTTCAATGTTGGACTTTCTGCCAGCGTAGGATTTAATCAGGTTGCGGAAACCTTTCGCAATGTATATCTTCATCCGCTTAGGCAAGACATAGTAGCACTAACCCTATCCGTTCCTTTGTTAGATTGGGGAGTCCGAAAAGGGCGATATAATATGGCAAAAAGCAATTTGAATATTGCAGAGCTCACCACCCAGCAAAACGAACTCAGGTTAGAAGAAGATGTGATTATGACTGTAGGAGATTTTGTGGTTCAGCGTCAGCTTATCAAGAGTGCAGAAGAAGCGATGGAGCTTGCCAAGTTAGCATACGAACAAACTCAGGAGCGTTTTATCATTGGCAAAGCAGATATCAACAGTCTTACGCTTTCCACCAATCGCAGGCAGCAGGCGCAACGCAATTATGTGTCTGCATTAAAGAATTTCTGGCAGAGTTATTTCAAGATTCGTCAACTTACATTATATGATTTTGAAAAGGGAGGACCTATTAGAGTAAATGAATTACTAAATCCGTAAATTCAATTATATTAAAATGAAAACAAAAATATACTTACTTTTTATATTTACAGTTATTCTCACAGCTTGCACCAGTAAACAAAAACAACAATCTGCCGAGACTGTTTTAATAGATTCTGCAGCGTCTGTATCATCTTTTCCCGAAATAGAAGCCGGTGAATCATTTTACAAAAAACAGAATCCATTTGGTGAAACCATTGAACTAACAGGCAAGAATATAACAGGAGACACAGCAATTTTTAAACCGAGTGAGTGTGAGATGTTGGTAAAGGGTGATTTTCTTGTAATGAAAAATTTTGGGCAACCTTTACGTGTTTTCAATTTACCCAGCCTTATGCAAGCTACAACAGTCGGGAAATGGGGTAGCGGTCCCGACGAGTTTCTAAATCCTACCCTTGTTCCTTCAATTGAAAAAGATAATTTATGTTATGTATTTGAAAATACCAATCACAAATTGTACAAATTATCTTCAAATGGTTTATTAGACTATTATGCTACACCATTTCGTACAAAAGAAAAAAGAGATCAATTTGGCGAGTCGCGTTTAATTTCGAATCTTTCAAACAATGATTTTATGTATGTAGGAGAAAGTCCTACCGGGAAGAGTATTTTCCGTATCACCCAGCAAGGAGATTCAGTAGTCACAAAAGAAATATTTAACTTAGGACTTAATCCCAATCGTAAATCTCCTTTTGCATATATAGGATCATTTGCAGTAAATACTACAAAAAGACGCATGGCGTATGCATATAAGTATTTCAAGATCATTAAGTTTATGGATTTGGATGCCAATGTTGTCCATACGGTAAATTTTGAACGTGAAGAGTTTGACGAAAACACCTTATATAAAGTTGATGGTTTGGATCAAAATGTGACTCACTATTGGGGAGCATGTGCGCAAGACGACTACGTGTATTTTTTGTATAGTGGTAGAACACCGGTTGAAGTTGTTAATGACGGTCAAAAAGAAAATTATTACATATTTGTAGAGCAATACGATTGGAATGGCAAACCTATAGCTAAATTTCGATTAGATCAATGGGGCTATTTCACTGTGGATGAAAAGAATAAGAAAATAATTTTAGTGTCCACCAATCATGATGAACCATTTTTTGTATATCAATTGTAAAACTATTAAATGTCAAATAATAAATACATATCCTCTTTTACCATCATCATCATTTTTTTGTGTTTAGCAATGGTGGGGATTTTTTTAGTACCGAAGTTACCCGTCAAGCTATCTCCGTCGCGTACCCTCCCAAGTCTGACAGTCAGTTTTTCCATGCCTCAGAATTCAGCCCGTGTAGTAGAAATGGAAGTCACATCAAAACTTGAATCAATGCTGACACGAATTGAGGGATTAAAGAATATCTCCTCCACATCGGGAAACGGCTGGGGGAATATTACGCTGGAATTTGACAAACACACTTCCATGGAAACGGCACGTTTTGAGGCATCCGCTATTGTGCGTCAGACTTGGCAAGATCTACCCCGCGAAGTGTCGTATCCATATATATCTGTTCATCGTCCTGACGACAATGCCATGCGTTCTTTTATGACATTCACCGTTAATTCTGCTGCATCACCCATTATTATTCAGCGATACGCAGAGAACACCATAAAAACCGCATTCAACGAAATTCCCGGGCTGTACCAAATTAATGTTCATGGTTCGACTCCGATGGAATGGCAATTAGAATATGATGTACGTCAATTACAAGCGATTGGAGTAACAGTAGACGATATCCGCAGGGCTGTATCGCTTCACTATGCATACGATTTTCCAGGAATAGCACAAACCCAATCGGACAATCAAGCAGAAGGATGGATGCGAATTGTGTTATCGTCTGACGTACAAGACAAGCCCTTTGATGCATCAGTCATTACTGTAAAAAATAAAGACGGTGCCCTTATCCAGTTGGACCAATTGGTAAAAGTACGTCATGCAGAACGGCAACCAACATCATATTATCGCATTAACGGTTTGAACTCCATTTATGTATCACTTTTGGCCGAAGAGTCAGCTAATCAACTCCAGTTGAGCGAAAAAGTAGAAGAAACATTGGAAACCATTCGTGCCAATTTGCCCGCCGGCTATGAAATTCACAAAAGTTACGATGCCACCCAACACATTCGTGATGAGCTCAATAAGATTTATTTTCGCAGCGGTTTGACGGTCCTCATTCTGCTGTTGTTTGTCCTTTTATTCTCACGCAATGTGCGATATCTGTTTTTGATAATTGCATCAGTAGTTGTTAATCTTGCAGTAGCTGTTATATTTTACTATTTTTTCAAACTAGAGATTCAGCTTTATTCACTTGCCGGGATCACTATTTCGTTGAGTCTGATTATCGACAATACCATTATTATGACCGACCATCTGATACACAAACACAACCGTAATGCGTTTATGCCTATTATGGCAGCAACGCTTACGACTGTTGGTGTACTTTCTGTTATTTTTTTCATGGATGAAAATATTAGAGTGAATTTGCAAGATTTTGCTGCTATTGTGATGATTAATCTTTCCGTTTCGTTGTTTGTAGCCCTGTTTTTTATTCCCGGTATGGTAGAGAAAATAGGGTTAAAAAAGCGGAAACAGAAGAAAAGGCAAATAGTTACCGGTAGATTCCGTAATTTGCTTTCCGCTCCCCGGCGTGCAGTGCTTTTTACTCGTTTTTACAGTAGAATGATTAGTTTGTTATCCCGTCGCAAATGGATTCCATTTACTGCGATTGTGCTTTTGTTTGGATTACCTATTTTTCTGATTCCCGATAAGATTGAAAAGGATACTAAACTTGCAGGGCTGTATAACAAGATTTTTGATAACAGTAAATATAAAGAGAAAGTAAAACCCGTTATCAATAAAGCATTGGGTGGGACAATGCGTCTGTTTGTAGAAAAAGTTAATGAAGGCAGTTATTTTACGCGTAACGACGAAACAGTATTGACCATTACAGCATCTATGCCTAATGGCACCACCCTTCCGCAGATGAATTCACTCATTGAAAAGATGGAACGCTATTTGAGTAGTTTTTCAGAGATCCGGCAATATCAGACTAGTGTTTCAAGTCCCCGGAGAGCATCCATCAGTGTGTTTTTCAACAAAGAATCAGAACGCAGTGGTTTTCCATATCAGTTAAAGAGTAAAGTGATCAGTAAAGCTTTAGAATTAGGTGGTGGTAGTTGGGGTGTGTATGGTTTGCAGGACATGGGATTCAGTAACAGTGTTGCTGAATATGCCGGTACTTATAGTGTAAAGCTTTTCGGTTACAATTATGATGAGCTCACAGCATGGGCCGATACTCTCAAAAACCGTTTGTTAACCTATCGACGTATAAAGGAAGTTAATATTAATTCCAATTATTCGTGGTTTAAAGATGATTATGTTGAGTATTTTTTTGATTTGAACAAACAGCGAATAGCCGCTGAGAATATTCTTCCCGGTCAGCTTTTTGCATCGCTCACTCCTGTTTATGCTCATGATATGTGGGCGGGTTCACTTACATTGAATGGCGAACGGGAAGACATTAAACTAAAAAGTCGCCAGTCAGAAGAGTACGATATTTGGGCATTGCAACATGCTCCGCATGCTTTGGGTAATAAGTATTACAAGATGGATGAATTGGCCACCATATCAAAAGGTCAGGCGCCACAGGAAGTCGGCAAAGAAAATCAGCAATACAGATTAAGTGTTCAGTTTGAATATATTGGTTCCAACACGCAGGGTTATCGCGTTTTGGATAGAGAAGTAGATGAATTAAATAAAGTACTTCCCATGGGATATACAGTAGTAAGAGAAAACAACTATTGGGGCGGGAACAGGAAGGATTATAAACAGTATTTGCTTATTGGGTTGTTGATAGTCATTATCTTTTTTACCACATCGATATTATTTAATTCATTACGTCAGCCACTTGCGATTATTTTTATTATTCCGGTATCGTTTATTGGAGTATTTGTTACATTTTACTTGTTTAAATTGAATTTTGATCAAGGCGGTTTTGCCTCATTTATCCTGCTTTCAGGCATAACGATTAACGCGAGCATTTATATTTTGCACGAATTTAATCAAATTCGATTACGAAAGCCCCGATTTTCGTCGCTGCAAGCCTATTTGAAAGCCTGGAACGCGAAAATTGTACCGATATTTTTGACTTTAATCTCCACTATTTTGGGTTTTATTCCGTTCATGGTTGGTCCTAATAGGGAAGCATTTTGGTTTCCATTGGCCGCAGGTACAATTGGTGGGCTTGTGATGTCGATTATTGGGATATTTGTGTTTTTACCTTTGATGATTGTGGGGAGAAGGGGAGATGAAAAATAATTTCAAATGTTTAGTTGTGTTATGTTTATTGATTATAATCATTTTATTTTCATGTAAAAAAGAAACCAATAAATCGAGAATAAGTGAAACAGAGATAGAGAATATTACAATAGATTTAGATAACAATATACAAGTTGCTTATGATTCACTAATAGAAAGAGTTGAGTTTATAAAACTTGAAACAACAGAAGATAATTTGATAGGTCAAATATCACAAGTCTTTTTTATTGATAGTTTGATAATAGTTGTTGATAGTGAAAATGCCAAATCTATTAGTGTTTTCGAAATTAATGGGAAATTTAAAAATACAATAGGAGAAATAGGTAACGGTCCTGAAGAATTTGTTGAAATATCAAATGTTGTAATTGTACCTAATAGTAACTTATTAACTGTGTTAGATCGACCTCAGAAAAAAATATTGTATTATAGTTTGGATGGAACATTTGTTAAATACGAACGGCAGCCTTTTATGTTAAACTATTTTGAATTTCTTGATTCAGGTCATAAAGCATTTAATACAATTTCAATGTTTGATTATGCATACGATCGAAACAGAGGGAAATCATTAATTGTAACTGATTCAACAAATGAAATAATTTATGGTGCTTTTGATGACACATATAGGGATGATTTTAATTATGTGATAAATCGTCCATTGAGGAAGTATGGTCAACAAGTGTTTTTTAGTACAAATCTTACTGATAGTATATACATTGTACAAAATGATAAAATTATACCCAAATATTATATAGATATTAAAAATAATTCGATGCCAAATTTAAATGACAAAGGATTAACAACAGATGAGCTTTATAATTTTATGGATACACGCTTTTTTTATAACGGTGATTTTATAGAATTAGAAGATTTTACTTTTGTAAATATTGCTACTCCATGGAGTTATCCTTTTGCGGTTTATCATCATGAAAAGCAAGAAGTTTTTTTGGCTTCAGGAAAATTTGACAACCCTCTTTACTCATTCTTCGAGAATGCTCCTATTGCCCGTTATAAAAAGAATGGCATTGTATTTATTGTTAGTCCTTATATATTGATCGATTTCAAAAAAGCATTGTATGAAAACAATAGAAATTACAAAAAAATATTAGACGAACTATTCAAAGATGTTGAATTAGATTCAAATCCTATACTTTTTATTTATTATTTAAATCCGAATTTAGGGGGTTAGATTAAAAATTAGATTAGTAAAGCATAGAAAATAAATGAAAAATCAGATTGTAACTGAAGTTTAATGTACCGTTCTTGTCAGTAGTTGCGTCATGAACTCCGTTACTGCCTCTAGTATGAATATTAACATGTGCGACTGGTTGATAAGTTGAAAATCACGCCAAATGCCACATCGAAATCACGCCAAATGCCACATTGAAATCACGCCAAATGTAACATTTATATTCAATATATTATTGTTTATCAAATTTATGCGTTATTTTTGCAGAGAACAATCAAACTCGTTTTGTAATGGAATATAAACTACGAATAGCAGACCAAATTCTGGCTGACAAATTAGAAGCTATGGGAGCCGTTTTAATAGAAGGACCTAAATATTGTGGAAAAACCACATTAGCATATCAACAAGCAAAAAGTGTGTTATTTATGGCAGACCCAGATACAAAAGAGCAAAATTTAGCACTAGCCAAAACAAACATAAAAAGATTACTTCAAGGCGATACTCCACGGCTGATTGATGAATGGCAGATGGCACCTCAGTTTTGGGATGCTGTTCGTAATGAAGTTGATAAACGAAATGATGACGGACAGTTTATATTGACCGGCTCTGCAGTTCCTCCTAATACAGAAGAGATATTTCATACTGGGACTGGACGGATGTCATGGTTGAAATTACGAACCATGAGTCTTTGGGAATCAGAAGATTCAACTGGAGATGTAAGTCTTGGAGCTCTCTTTAAATCAGCAGATAACGTTGATGGAGAAAGCCATATCGATATAGACAAATTGGCATTTCTAACTTGCCGAGGAGGATGGCCAAAATCTATTATGAAGAAAAGCGAGAGAGCATCGTTGATCCAGGCAAACGAATATTACGAAGCTGTTACTAGATATGACATTTCTAGAGTAGATAACGTGGAACGTGATCATGAATTAGCAAAAAGACTCATGCGTTCATATGCAAGGAATCAAGGCTCTCAAGCGAGTGCCGGTACAATTCTCGCAGACATAAAAGCTAACGAAAGTGATAAATTGAGCGAGAATACTATATATGCATACATAAAAGCCTTGAAAAAAATATTTGTTATTGAAGATTCTCTGGCTTGGAATCCAAATTTACGTAGTAAAACTGCCATTAGAACATCGGACACACGTTATTTTACTGATCCTTCTATTGCTACAGCAGCTTTGGGATTGGGACCTGATGATCTTATAAATGATTTAAACACATTTGGTTTGTTTTTCGAAACACTTTGCGTAAGAGATCTACGTGTTTATGCTGATGCACTAAACGGAACAGTATATCACTATCGTGATAAAAATTCTTTGGAATGTGATGCTGTTATACATTTGAGAAACGGTTATTATGGACTCATTGAAATAAAACTGGGCGGTGACGATCTTATAAATGAAGGAGCCAATACATTAAAGAAACTAGCCAGTATAATAGATACTACAAAAATGAAATCA
>ENA-UOOK01003730-UOOK01003730.1-fermentation-metagenome-genome-assembly--contig:-NODE-3730-length-17016-cov-6.933789_pt1 | contig 17016 bp, 32 predicted proteins | sample MGYA00245777_ERZ724023 | MGnify/ENA primary metagenome ERZ724023 (study PRJEB28704, sample SAMN03018312) | fermentation metagenome | biome: anthropogenic terrestrial biome; feature: soil; material...
TACTAACCTATAATTCTTTATTTTCTAAATCCCTATTATATATGTATATTAGTTAGAAAGGCCAAAGGCTCATGTATATAGGGATTCAAAGTAAACTGAAAAGACAAAAATTAAAAAGATTGTTAAAAATAAATTACATTTTATTAAAAGGGACCTGACAAATATTTCTATGCGCGCTACAATTATTATAAAAGGGAAAGGAGTTGATTATGGTGAAAAGGAAAATGAATATAATTTTTAATATATTAATACCTACAGCAGTTGGATTTACAACATTTTTCTTGATTTACTATTTATATCAAAAGATGTTTTTCGAATATAGATGGCTAGCAGTAATACCTCTTGCAATAGTAACAGGCTATATGATAGTAGAAAATAGAAGAGAGTGGGAAATGATAAAACAGGGATAAGGGAAACCTTATCTCTGTTTTATTAGGGGGGATTGGCGAATTGATGTATTTAACAATTGTCATGATTTTTTGTATTACCGTTGCTGGCATTGCCTGTATTTGGTTCATGTGTAGAAGGAAATAGCATATTTTGCATAGTTTCAAAAAGTGTACTTTTTGAAACTGCGTAATAAGGCATTTAAATAGCATTTCAAAAGGTTAAGTTTATATTTTGAAATATATTTCAAAAGTGCAGGGACATTATGAAATAGTCTATGGATTTCCTTAAAAAAGGATGGTGAGAAATATGGATAGAAGAATTTATGGGTATATAAGGGTCAGTTCTAAGGACCAAAATGAAGCAAGGCAAATAGAAGAGATGAAAAAGCATGGAGTCGATGAGCGCTTTATTTTTATAGATAAAGAAAGCGGAAAAAATTTTGACAGGAAAGAATATCAACTGATAAAGAGAGTGTTAAATCAGGGGGATTTATTGATAGTTGAGGCAATTGACCGTTTTGGTAGAAATTACAAGGAAATTCTAAAAGAGTGGAGAGAAATAACAGAGGAAATCAAAGCGGACATTAAAGTTTTGGATATGCCATTACTGGATACTACTCAATATAAGGATACATTAGGCAACTTTGTAAGTGATTTAGTGCTTCAGGTTCTAAGTTTTGTTGCAGAACGGGAAAGAGACAATATAAGGAAAAGGCAAAACCAGGGAATAGCAGTGGCAAAAGCAAAAGGAGTTAAATTTGGTAGACCAAAACAAGTTATTGACGATAATTTTGAAAAAGTGTATAAGCGATGGAATTTAGGAGAGATAACTGCGGTTAAGGCTATGGAATTGTGTAAGATGAAGAGGAACACATTTTATAGGCGGGTCAAAGAATATGAAAAAGTTCATTATGAAATAAATACCATATGAGTTTCTATAGTTCCTTTTTAACATTATAAGAATTGGTATATATATCAATCTATCTATAGTTGTATATTGTTATACCTTTTTTACATATATATATGAATATATCAAAAAGAGAAACAATAAGAACCTACCCCCATAGTTAGGTTCTTATTGTTTCTCTTTTTGGCAATTATTCGTCTAATAGGTTATTTTGAATGAGTAGATATTTCTTAGTGTCTATACCTAGTTTTTGATTAATGTTTTTATTAGCCTTCACATATATCAGGTCGTATTTTTGAATGACATCAGGTAAAACCTTCCTAAATTCATATTCTTTTGCTCCACGCCTTATATAATGGTTGTCCACTTTTAATTTATAATCCATAACCATATCTTTGGTGAAGTAACCATAGGTTTTGATTTGTTGCAGTATGAATACTTCTATGGCATCTCTTATGCTTTTGCTTTTCTCGGTATCTTTCACATTTACATGATAGATTTTATTTGCAAACTCTTCTCCAAAACAGTTTTCCAAATATTTTTTGCTCATACCCATGATGCTAAATTTATATTGAAGCATGATGGATGCTCTTTCATCTGCTGTTTTAAAAGCCTCATTATAGTCAGGAATAGTATAGAAAGAAATTCCGTTTTGACTATTATCTTTGGAAATTTGAATAGCAGTTGCTCTTAAGTTTTTATTTACATGGCTATATGGGATTTTGTTGAGTAATCCTAAGGTGCAAAATAAGTTAATGTATTTATTTGTATTCACGACGCTTTTATTCCTTTTTGCTGCAAGATATCGATTAGAAAAGAAAAATATGCTTTCTCCATTTGCATTAAAGAAACGGTTAACAATATTTTTTTTACCAATTTCAAGAATATCTAATAGTAGAGGGTAACCAAACCTAATGATACGGTTTAGGTTTGGGAATTCGTCTTTTCTTTCATAAAGTTGACTTAAAAGCATAATGTTATTTTCAAATCTTTTATTCTGTTTATTTATCCAAGTTGAATCCTTCAATTTAATATGAAAATATTCAATTAACTCTCTTATAGCAGTTGAAGTGTCGCAGTTTTCTCTAATTTTAACTATATCAATAATATCCATGCCTTTCCCAGCATTATGGCAAATACAAGTAGGAGAATTACAAAAATACTTGTAATATCCACCGCCATTTTTTATGACAGCACTGGGGTTGTTGTCGTTATGGAATATGCATTTAAAGTTCGCATTAGATTTTGCATCAATACCTAGATAACTTATTAAGTCCTGCTGTTTTAAAAATGGAATCAAGTCCTCATACTGTAAGACTGGAGTAGAATGAACTTTATGGTTTCCTTTTTGCAAGTTGCTGGTCTTAGCCCTCGTAGCAGCGGGTTTTAGTTCAAGACTTTTAGCATCATTAATCAACTCAATGATATTACAACCTATGGCACTTGCAATATCGTGTTGAGTATATTTTATTTCTGTATTTAGGTATATACATTTTATAGTAAATGGGTCTTTTGGATTCTTTAAATGTTTATAATTTATTAGCCTTAAAACTCTATTTATATCCTTTACACTGCTATCAGCATGCTCTTTTCTTTCTTCAAAGGCGGAGAAATAGTCAATAAGTTTTTCCTGGAGTGGAGTAAAAACATCTAAACTTTCTGGCTTATCAGGGTCAAGCAGCCAATATACATGAAAGCCGTTTTTAGTTTCTACAATAGCATTTGGAATTAGTTTAAAATTTTCTAATTTCTTCAGAAAAGCAATCTTATATTCCTCTATTTCTTCTTTGTTCCTATATTCATATACAATCTTTCCTTTAGAATCTTTAAAGAGTTCCCCGTTAATAAGTTTTGGAACCTTTCCAAAGTCCATATCAACAAAGTGTGCATTCACCCTTTTAATAGAATCTGTTTTTTGTCCACCACTGTTTACTACAAAATAGACTCCATAGCCTTGTCTTTGATATTTTTGAATAACTTTTTGCATAAGAGGGTATTCTAACTCCTCATCTAAAGTAAGAAGACAGTCAAAGTTCTTTGCTATATGCTTTTCCTCCTGAATGAGCCTAAAGTATATTTTTTCATTCTCCTTTTTAAATAGGGATAAAAATTCAAAATCTGTTATGCCTAATGCTTTACGATTTTCATAGTTAATTCTTGAATTCATCAAATCCCCTATAAGTTGTAATCCCAGGACTTGAAGAATTGTCTACAATTAGGGCATTGGTCATGTGGCGATGTTGCCCAAAACTTATGCCCACAAGAAACACACTGATATACTCCTTCCAGTATCCCCATTCTGTAGAGGATATGTTGCATCTCATTATGAATGCCTTTTCCAACAGCCATAGCTGTAAGATTTTCATCTGACCAGCCTTCAGGAAGAGTTTCTTTGTTCTTTAAAAAGAAGAACCACCATAATTGGCAGTCTACTCCCTTGGAAATAAGGGAAGGATGGAATGCAGGAATGAAGTAATCTGGTTTCCTTTGCTGTTCACCTAGAAGAAATTTATCAACAAGCTCATTTAGGTTGATATCTTCTTTCACATACTTTTTATTCTTCTTTACAAGCTCCTTCAGATTCGATGCCATATATCTCCTTTAAATAACAATCGAGAGCTAAGGCATCTTCATATCTAATCACCGCAACCTTTAGCTCAGGTCTATCTACAAATTCAATTACCATCATTGGCAATTTCCCCAACTTAAATGCTTCCTCTGTAATACTCTTAAAGTATGCTTTCTTTATAGAGTAACTTTTCGCTTCTGTATACTTGTGTTCTATAAGGAAATTATCGGCATGAATGTCGTGTTTCCAAAACGGGATTGAGCCACTATTTATCGTGGCTCTCCCGCCCTGAAAATCTTTAGCCGTCTTCTCTTCTAATTTCCTTGATTTCTTGTTGCTCAATTACTTTTTGTCCTTCACCAAGTAATAGACTATGAATCCAATAAAAACTAAGACCAGAATAAACACACTGAACAAAGCACTAATCCATAGAGGACTAAATACCCACCACCAACTCCAGTCGATAGTTTCAGTAAGCTTCAGCACAACAAAAACGATAGTTAAAATAGTGGCAATAGGCCAACTAGCAGTTGAAGTTGCTACACCACTCTCAGCAGACTGATTACTCATTTTCTTCTCCTTGAATTATAACAGTTACATTATGAACTACTTCTTTAGCCAGTTCTTCTCCTGACTTATCTACATAGAATTTTCCATTTTCATCTTTAGCAAATAAAATGGCTATAGAGCCATCTCTTTCTACCTCTGTACATCTAGAGGAAATATCTTCTCCATCTTTAAGCACAGTTGTTCTACATCCAAGTGATGTACCAGCTTTAATCCTCATTAGTATTTCCTTTTAAGATGGCTTGCATAACCAATTCTTCTAGTCTAGGATATTTATCAGGGTTATCCACAACCCATTCTGCTACTGCTGCTTCGCCTTGGAGAGACTTCTCTAAGCCGAATTCTCCAGGAAGGGCATACCAAGCACCTGAGCGCGATATTACGCCCGTTAAGATGCCGTAGGTGATGATTTCGCCGGTCCTGTATATCTCCCCTGCCTTGCCTTTGGGGTTATCCTGAGTAGAAAACCAGAAGGCTCCAGCTTTATGAGGCGGGTATGTTTTATTCTTTACTACAGTGAATCTACTTTCCTGCATTATTTGAGTACCATCTTTAGAGTCATTAACTACTTCGCCTTTGCGAATTTTAACTCTAATCATAGCACCAAATTTAACTTGTTCTCCACCAGGAGTAACATCCGGGTCGCCATATCCACCAATGTTCTTGTACGTTTGATTGACTACAAGAATGGTAGTTTGCCCTAAATCTAGTTCATCAGAAGTTAAATCTACTTTACCTTTGCTCTTTCTAACAAACTTGTTACCCAATCTAGCTCTAAGTCCTACAGTGAATTCTGTTATATCTCCATCATATTCTGCTTTTGGACAGGCCGCAGCTAATGAGTCTACTACAATTAAAGCACAATCCTGACTATGAATTAAGTCTACCGCAATTTGTAAACCGTCTTCCATATATTCGGGAGAGCTAATTAGTAGGCTATCAACATCAACACCAATCTTTCTAGCCCAATCTGCGTCAAATGCTCCCTCAAAGTCAATAAGAGCTACATTAGCATTAGGGTAATCCTTCTGAGTCTGTGCCATAGTAAGCTGAGAAACATAAGACTTACCACCAGAATACGGACCAAAAACTTCATTTAGCTTTCCCCAAGCCCAGCCGCCACCAGTTGCTACGTCAATAGAAATAGAGCCAGTTCTGAGCCTATTTATTCTAAGCCCTCTAGCATCAGCACCACGTACCAATGCTCCCTTGCCATATTTCTTATTTACGTCTTCAATTACTTTCTGTATTGCCAATTCTTTCTCCTGTTCTGTGAGCGGGTGGAGTCTAAAATCTCTTAAAACACCCACAAGAAAATCCTGTACCCCAACGCGCCAATCAACAACCACAAGATAGCATATACTTCAACCAGTGTCAAGCCAGTACAGACCTCTTGAAATTTTTTAGTAAGGTCTTTTTGCTTTGTTTCTATCTTTGGCATTTCTAGTTTTGTCATTTTTTATATCCTTTTCAGCATCATATCCACATTTTCTGCACATCATTGAGTCTTGGTCTATGTAGTTGCCACATTCAGGGCATCTAACAAAAGCCGATTGATATTCTCTATACTTCACCGAAAACAACTCTTTCTATCTCAAAGTGTCTATCTTGTACTGTATAGGATTCTATTGTATGAAACGGAATCTTGAAAAAGTCAAGATAAAACTGTATCAGAAAATCAATCTCTTTCTGATAATCAGGGTCTATGCTTCTAACTCCGTCATCTTCCAAAGGAATTGTTGGAGGAAAGTAGAAGTACATATCTTCCTCAGTAAATCCAGGAAAAGACAGTGTATTGATTACGTGCCACGCATCCAACAATTCATCAGGAAACGGAAGTGCTTGTGAGTAAGCACATTTACATACCCAGCTTCTATCAGAAATAAATGGAGCAGACGTAGACAAAAAAGCCAACATAGCATTTCCAGCTATTACGACTTCATCCCAAGGAGCAGCATCTTTGTTTACTTTGATAATGCCTGCTTCAAATAGATTGCGTCTTTCCATATCAACTTTTGTAAACTCTGGATGTACATTACGAAAATACTCAAGCTGAGTAGTTTTTCCTGTACCGTGAGAGCCTGTGAACCAGATTCTTTTAATTCTACTTTCCATCTAATCCTTTCCTTCGCTCCATTTCTTGCAAATAATAGGGTTAACTTCCAGTGGAACTCTTAGTTCTTTTCCGAACGGTATCTCCATGTGCTTCTTCATTATAGCTGCCGCTTCCTCAGACTGTTCGTGCTTACATTCTACCACAAGTTCGTCATGAATCTGCAACAGAATATGCGCGTCAAGACCTTTTTCTTTGAATTCCTTGTTGATATACACCATAGCTACTTTGAGAACATCTGAAGCTGAACCTTGAATAATGGAGTTTACAGCCTGACGTTTAGCTCTAGCAACTTGACCAACTTCATCAGACATAACCTCTGGAATTCTTCTCTTGCGACCAAGAATTGTCTTAACATGATGGTCAGTATTTCTCTTGGAAGCCGTTCTATTACCAACGGCTACAACCCAATTGTCAACTCCTTTGAAGGTGTCAAAATATTGATACCTGAATTCCTTAGCTCTTTGCTTAGATAGGTCAGAAGTATCCTTAAAAAGAAGTTCAGCCATAGCTTGAATACCTTGCCCATAAGAAATAGCAAAATTCATCGTCTTAGCAAAACGTCTCTCTTCTTTATCAATCTCTTCTTTTTTAAAGATGAGTTTAGCTGTGGCTAAGTGTACGTCTTCTCCAGATTTAATAGCTTCAATAAGCCTTTTATCCTGGCTCCAGTGTGCCAACAATCTTACTTCCAACTGAGATTCATCAGCAACAATCAAATCATATCCATCAGGAGCATAAATAGCTGCTCTTAGCCACCATTCATCAGGAGTATCTTTGTAGATAGGCTCATGAGGAATGTTCTGCATATTAGGAGCAGACGAATTAAGTCTGCCTGTAACTGTACCATACTGGTGTGCTTCTCTGCCAGAGTTATTAAAGATTGGATAGATTCTTCCATCTACCACATACTTTTGATAGCCAATAGCATATGTAGAGAGTAACTTTTTAATGCCACGATACTCTTTTACTAAGTTAGCAGCAGGAGTATTCAATCTATTAAGAGACTTTTCATCCGTACTTGGAGTTCTTTTATTTGGGTCATCAGGATTATTCCATCTTACAGGTTTGGCATACTTTCTAGAAGAATAACCCTCTACTCTAGTTAGAGTAACGCCTTCTCCTTTTTTCCTTTTAATTTTGATACCATAAATCTTCTCACAAAGTTGCTGTGGAGAACCAATATTAAATTCTCCAAGCTCTCTATAGATTTTGGCTTCTAACTCTATAGCTTTATTGGTAAGAATCTCTTCGCCTCTTTTAAGATACTCAACATCACATGGAGTTCCATGAAGAGTCATATCTATTAGAACATCAATAAACTCCATCTCAATAGTAGTAGCCAATTCCCAATGCTTCTCTTCAAGATTATCTTTAAGATAAAAGTATAAACGATAAGCTACTTCTGCGTCTCTCTTAGAGTACTCATAAAACTCTTCTTTTCCTAACTTCTTAGCCTCTTCAAACGAAATCATATCCAATTTGAATAATTTCTTACCAAGAGTCTTAGCATCTTTCACAGCATTTTCATCAAGATACCAGTATCCAACAAGAGTACAAAACTTACGTTTTGGTCTTGCACCAATAAAGTAATCTGCTATCTTAGCATCAAATTGAATATTGTGTGCTATGAACAAAGAATCCTGGTTAAAAAGAGTTTTAAGTTTAGCTAAAAGTGCAAGTCTTGGTATCTCTGTATCCATAAAAGGAATGTATACAGGCTCCAACTTTTCACTTCTTAGTGCCAACCCTTCAACCTCTAACATCTTATGATGTAAGGCCGATTCTTTCCAATCAACATCAGGATATTGTCCTGATGGTATAGTCTCAAAGTCAAATGCAATCAACTCAGAAGTTGACAAAACCTCTAATGCATTGTCTAATTGCTCTTCTGTTGTGATAATCATTTTTCTACCTTCGTTAAGTTAAAAAGAAAAGGGGAGTAGCCCAAAAGCTACTCCCCGTTCTTCTACTTATCCCTTTTTCCAGTCGATATCTTCTTCATCGTCATCATCGTTGTCATCATCATTAGGAGCCGTATTAGGAACGTTATTGAGAGCAGCGATAATCTCAGCCCTAGTTTTAGGAGCCAAGATTTCTTCAAGGTCATACAATTCCTGACCTTCAGGAAGGATGAATTTCTTAGTAGATTTCTCTACTTCGATATTCCAGGCAGTACTTTGACCTGAACCCATCTTACTAATTTCCATAATCCAAGTAGGATACGGACCATACTTGTTTCTCTTCTTATTAAGAACACGAAGCAGAGTAATTCCCACTCTCCAAATCTTCACTTGGTCTTTGTGGGTTTCACCTTTACGGTCTGTATACTCTCTAGGGTCAAACACATTGAACACAAACTGGTTCTGCGCTCTACCAACTGGAGATTTAGGTGTATTGGCCTCTTCGCACAACGGACAATTCTCATCACCAATACCCTGAATACAAGTAAACCAGCCTTTACCTTTTACAAAGTGGGCGCGAATATTAAAGGAATCATCATCAAGAATACGAACTCCCTGAACTTCATCCCCACTTTTAAGGAAGAATTCTCTTGCGAATCCACCTGTAGAAGTTGCTGCTACTTGCGCTTCTGCATCATCAAAACCTTTACTGTACCAACCCATTAATCCTCCTATTTCTTCTTGCCTTTTGTATTCAAAATTTCCTGATACAAATGTACTTTCTTGATATCATAAATGTCAACGTCAATCTCTTTCTCCACTAGAGCGCGAAGCTCATGATGGTAATGAGTGATACGCTCTTTAAGAGCTTCTTCTGACATTTCTCCGTCTTTCTCAGTATCCCATTCTTCAGTGACACCGGCATAATAGCTCGGCTTCACAAACTCATAAGTCTTTTCTCCAAGACTTAGAGTTACTTCAATAGAACACCCTGCTACAAATCCTTGTTTCACGCCATCTCCAATTCATTTTCATCAAAAGAACAATTACTTCCATCTTCAAGGTCTACACCATAAGGCTTCTTATCTCCAGAAACCCAAATAACTTCTCCTATCATACCTCTACAATCATAACCTTCTTTCTTACAATCTGAACAATCTTCATTGTAAAGAGGGTTTACTCTGACTTTATCTCCAACCTTAATCATGGTCTTACCATCCTACCAATCGTCTTCGTCATCAACTAGTTCAGGAAAAAACTTATCCACATCAAGCAGTCTTCGTCTCCAACTCTCTATGTAAAGCTGCAATCTAAAGCGATTGAACTTCTTGTATTTGCGGTCAATTTCTACCCAATCATCAGCATCCTGAGACTGTCCGTAGTTTACCACAATCTGCTTAGATAATGCAAGGGCATCGGCTGAAAGCTCTTTAACCCATTCAGGGATTTTGATGCCTTGTTTGTACGGCCAAACCTCTTTGTAGATGTACTCTATCACAGCAAGGTCTTCTATGGAATAGAGACGAACCTTGTTTTCATTATAGAAGTTTGCTGGAGGAAGCTGGCCTCTTTCAATCTTTCTATTTACAGCACTTTTAGATGTGCCAAATAGAGCCTTTACATACCTTATAGGAAACAAAGGAACTTCATGCTCTCTAATTTTGTATAGATGCATTTACAATCCCATAATCTTAGTAATCTCTTTTTTGTTACAGATAAACCACTGACCACAACCTTTGCACTTCCATTTCATCTGGTCTAGAGGTAATTTTCCCGTACCTGTGCGATTCTGATAAATCCAATGTGTACAGCCGCATTTAGGACAAGCTAATTCTACGTCCAAAACCTGACTGTACGCCGGATTTCTTACAGGTCTATAGGCAATCCTATAGGCTTGGTTATTTTGAAACTCTTCATCCTGAGACTTCAACTTCTGGCAACTCTCCTTGTTTAGCTTTTTCTACTTCCTTACGCATCTTCTCAACCGTTTTTACTTGTTCATCATCGGTCTTTACTGATGTAGCCCAAGAGATATTCTCAGAGAATATATCATCAAGCTCGGACGCTGAAATCTTACCAGCATTATACGCCTCAATGACTTTCTCTTCATCAATCTCCCAAGAGATTACCTGCATCACACAAGAGTCATAAAGACCTTTCTCTTTCAACAACTGCTCCGCAGCAACCGTGTTAAGAGTACGAGAGACTTTTCTAGTTCTAATAATCTCCGCTGACCTATCATTAGAATCTTCCATTACCAAGTGTATATGACCGTTTTGGTCTTCTACACCATAGGCTTCAGCAGCGCCTTCAATTACTGGACGCAACACCTTATCTCTACGAGCCTTAATCAACTTCTCCTGTTGATTCATTGTCTCATACTCTATGGCTGCTGTCAATATCAATTCCTGGCGCGTTTGAGGCAGCTTCAAGAATTCTTTGGTGCGTTCTTTGACAGCTACTTGCGTCTTTGGTTCTTCATCTTGTTGCATCAGCGTTTTAAGCGTCATTCTTCTTTTCCTTTCCACTAAGGTCTACCCATCTAAACGTATAACTACAATCAGGACAAGTCATAAGTTTGGAACACCTTTGCTTAATTCTTTCTCCAGACTTATCCTTAGTCTTATGTACCTTGTTGCTACCACAATTAGGACAAAGCATTTTAGTCACCGTATTCATTTGCTACTGTATGGTAAATATTATCCAGGAGTTGAACAGCTTCATCTTCTGGCATTCCGTATTTACACATCTGTTCTGCATACATAATAAAATCTTCAGGAGTACTATGACACCACCAGTCCTGAAGGTTCCAAATTTCCTCTTCCGTTTCTAATGAAAGACCATTATCCATACTATTCCTCCGTTGTTAACCACTGATTAATGAAGATTCTATCGTCAGCAAACACTGGAATGTTTTCGTCAAGAATCCAATAACCATCACTATTTTTATAGAATGCTCTACCTCTCTGCTGATAAAGAGGGTATTCATCCCACGGCTTTCCGTGTTCTGCAATAGCATCTAGCATATCATTACAATTCATTCCGTGCAATTGCTTATGGCTGAAGTGAGAACGAGCTACCATCTGAACAGAGTTTCTGATAGCATCTTGTTGTCTCCAAATGAAGTAATTACACACTTCATCTTCTGGCAGAACAAAACATCTAGAGTCAAAGGTAGCTTCTTTTCCTGTGCTTAAACAAAATACAGAGGCAGCAAGACTCGCGGATATGCTTGCGATTTTCTGTGTATCATTTCGAAACCACGGCTGCGATGCAAGTTTGTTGTAAGGAATTAAAAGGAGGGAAATCTCGTCGGATTGGCAATAAGCAAAACGTACTGTGTCTATGCCAGTACACATCTTCCTCATTACCACGTTCATATGAGCTATGAACTCTATATCAAAAGGCTTCTGCAACCCTCTGGTGAGCGTATGGAACGCTCTACCGTCTACTCTTATGATAACAGGCATTCTCCAGGGCAAATAACTAGAGAATGCCTGCTCATAATTATTCTTCATTCTATCGCCAAGCGCATCATTCATCTTTTTCTTCGCTTTTGTACTGAATGGTCTTCTCTATACGAGGATAGACCACTCCTATTTGATGCTCTTCTATAAAAGTTGGTCCTTCTCTCCAAAAGATATAAACCGTTCCTTCGTTATCAACATTAACGAAGAACTTATTATCTGGAAGCTGGAGGTCAACTCCGTCCGTCTTTATATGAATCATCCTTTTATCACCGCCAAAGGTCTAAGCTTAACAATAGGAGTAACCAAATCTTTCTGGTTCTCCATTACAACGTCGATTTCTTTGTAGGCTCCAGGAGCTTCGTCCAAGTCTGATTGATTTCTAAGACCATGTACAATTCCTTTTGCGTCCATGTTTCCGATTTCTACACTAAGGTCCAATCTTTTTGTAGCTTCTTTTCTACCCATTCTACGGCCAGCGCCGTGAGAGCAAGACGTAAACGATTCAGTATTACCTAGTCCTTTCACGATATAAGAATTAGTTCCCATGCTTCCAGGAATAATTCCTATCTCATCTTTTCTAGCTCTAGTAGCGCCTTTTCTATGTACAACAACATTCTGACCAAAATGGTTCTCCCAAGTAGCATAGTTATGGGCGATGTTTATAGAATCCCCAAACTCAGCACCATTGAAAACTCTTATGATACTCTGAATAGCTCTCATCATATGCATACGATTAGCATAAGCAAACTCTACACAATACTGCATTTCAGCCATATAACATTTTCCTTCTAAAATATCTATAGGAAGAAAAGCTAAGTCTTGCTTAGAATCCACACAAGAAAACCACTTCTCATTAAGACGTTTAGCAACATCATTATAGAAATCACAAACTTTCTTACCAAGATTACGAGAACCAGAGTGAATCATTAACCAAACATTGTCTTCTTCATCTGCCTGAATCTCTATAAAGTGATTACCACTACCAAGAGTACCTAATTGGTAGGAAGCAGCATCCCATTGTTCATCAATAATACATCTATCTTTATAGGAAATTTGACATTGAAAGATAGGTACTCCTGATTGTCTTTCTTTATGATGATTAAATCCCACTGGAATAGCTTCTCTAATTTTGCCAAGAATAAATTTCAAAGAAGCTTCATCATACGTTGATACATCTTGATTAATGATTTTAGATGCACACATACCACAGCCTATATCAACCCCTACAGCATTAGGAATGACTACACCTTTGGTAGCTAATACACCACCAATAGGCATACCGTATCCTTCATGAGTATCTGGCATTATAGCTATATGCTTAAAAGCAAACGGAAGGTTGGCAAGATTCTTAGCCTGTGCCAATGCTCCAGATTCAATATCTATTTCATCTGAAATAAATTCACAAACTTGGTTTTCATCTGTTGCAACTACCTTTTTCCAAGGGAGCCACATTTTAATAGGAAGCTTTTCAGTTGCTATTACTTTCATATTCCTCAACATCCTCTAATCTGTAGAAAGATTTGTGCAGCCAAAGCACAGAATCTTTCATCTTTACCTTGGCTGCACTTTCTGTCTCTGCTATTACTAATCCTTCTCCTATCATATTCCATTGGTCACAACCAAAACGGTCAAAATCCCATTTAAAAACTAGGACTTTTTTAGCTTTCATATCCTACTCTTCTAATCTTGATTTCAGTACCGAAAGGTTGTTCACCAAGAAGCTGATTGGAAAGGTTCTTTCTGATTTCTCTATCATCTTTCCAACCATTTTCTGCTTCAGGAGCCAATTTAGCAGCCTCAAGAGCGGTTTCTACTATACCATACTCTACTATACCACTTTGGCAATCCCAACCAGTGTAGTCACACCAGCCTTCAAGCAACACATATCTATCATTAGCGAGACGAAGAACCCACCACCAACTAAGTTCATCATTAGCACCAGGAACTTCGGCTTCGATAGATTCTATTTCTCCAATCTGAAAAGTTCTAGGAGTATTATAATCAAGAGCCGACCAAATATCATCATTCTCATTCAGACTATCTCTCATCATAACCTACCTTTCTTCACAAGTTACAGAAATCTTCTCCCCATCAGGTTTCACATGATAAATATACTCTGCATCCCACGGTTCGGCTTCTGCTGGATAAACATATACATCCCCAGCCTCTTCTTTAAATGCTTTAAATAGAGAAGCAGCAAAGCAACCCATTCCATTAGCAAGTCTGTCTTTACTTCCCATTGGAATTCCGTTTACCAGCTTAAACTGAGAAGCAAACTTCTCTAAGTCTGCTCCGAAACCTTCAGGGTATCCATCCCAATGTTTGTACATTGTAGTAAGAACTTTCTTTCCGTCATCATCATAAATTTTTGCTAAAGCTCTCGTACTCATTATTTTCTCCTTATGGATGATGAAGCTTTCTATGACAATTAGCACATAAAATCTCTAACTTAGAAAGCTCCTTAATCATTCGTTCTTCATTCCAACCATATTGACTAATCCATCTATTAACAGTATCCCATCCAGCCCTTTTATCTTCACCGTTTGGATGATGAAATTCTATACAAGACCAGTGAGATTCCCCACACTTAGAGCATTTAAGAGTCTTTTTATACTCCTTAAACCAAGCTCTAAGTCTTGCTCGTCTTTCTTCAACTTTTTGTTTTCTTTCTTCAGCATGAGTATGGTAATATTTTCTTTGCGCTCGTTTCTTTGCTTCTGAACCTGCTGCCATGCTAACCCCTTTCTATAGACTACTCTATATATCGGAGTATAGCAAACTTTCTTTACGTTTTCTATACGCCTCTAAGAAGAAGCAACAGGTTATCTAACTTATCCCATGCCGGTTCATCAGGTAAAACAGAAGGCACTTCTTTAAAATGAGCATACTTCTTGGTAAAAATTGAGATTACCTCTTCAGAGGGAAGCTCCCCAAAAGCCATAATCTCTTCTCTGTTTGGCCTTGGAAAAGTCATTTTTCCGGTGGTTAATAGCTCTTCCCCTTGATAAAGTAATCTTAGAAGGTGCCTTGCATGTTTAGCATACCTATTCTTTAGCTCTGGTCCAAATCCGACATAACCCTCCGCTTCTCTTTTCTGTAGCTTTACAGCTTGCTGATAAGCATATCCACCGAAAGAATCTCTAACATGACTGCTCAAGAAATCCTCTCTGTGCTTTACTAGCATTAATCCAGGGAGAGTTAGTATTTCATACTCTGGCACAAATAGCAATTCAAGTACAGTTGGATTGCCTTTGGCAGCGAGATACATAAACTTTTTCAGTTCATGAAGTGTAATATCAGGTTCTTTAGTGACATAGGTTTCCTCATTATGAAAGAAACTCAGCACTTCTTTGGTAGGTCTTATGAAAACTCCCAAGTAATCTTTATCAGACTCAGGAGTATTAAGACCATACAAATGAGAACCCATCAAAGCTTTCATTATTATTTCCATATTATCCTGCTCTAAAATCTCTTAATACTGCATTGGTTACATCATAAACATAATCAGAAGTGGTAACACCTATACGACGAATACTTAATCTATCAGCCGTCATAGGAGTTTCACGATATTTAAACTCCCACTCATTTACTTCGTCTACAAAAAACTTAATTGCCTCTTCTTCTGTCTTAGCTACGATAACCATTCCAGCAGTTTCATCATACCATACATTATCATCACGCTCTACCAAGTATATGTTCATATTTATCACCTAGTTTTGTATAAATTTCTTCTTTACGAGCTTCCCACATTTTAGCAAAAGCTTCTTCGTTTCCACCACATGCAGGACAAACTTTTGGTATTTTATCTTCTGTATTATAGTATCGAAGATAATCACAGATAGGACAATAAACTCTTATTATTTTACTAACTTCCAGAGTCATTTTCTTCCTTTATATCCTCATCTTTTATAATAGGATTTCTTTGACAATCATTATACATCATTTGAATTGCATTTTTAACTTCATCTATAGTATCAGCCAAATAGATAGGCTCTTGAGTACGCATGAATGGTCTTTTCCAATCATCGTCGTAATAGACCTCATACAAACCATAGCCATCATTAGTCTTTACTATGTTATAGCTCCAGAACATCAGTAATCCTCTTCATCATCTTGCCAGTCATAATCAAAATCAATCATAACTCTAACAAGCCTACCATTCCTATCATACTGAGCAAAGACAGGGTATTCTCCATCACCATAACCTGATTCTACAATCAATCCTAGAGGCTGAGAATATCCTTTAGGTTTAACCCAAAACTCTCTAGGCCAACCCTGTGCTTCCATTTCTTTCAGCATATCCTCATAATCATACGGAGCTTCTTTAAATGGTTTTCCATTTTGGTCTAAACGACTATCAGGAAGAATGTAACACGGGTCTACTAAAAGCATACATCCTGCGTCAACACCAAGCGTACCTATCTGTTTCCAATCACTGTTCATCTACATACCTCCAAGGTTTAGCCTTTCTCATATCTTCTTCTGTTGGTATCTTGTAACGTCTTTCTAGTATAGAATCACAATGGTCACATTTGCATTCGTCAAGAATGCAAAGCTCCACGTATCCATCAATACGGATTTCATTTCCTTCCTTGTCTAGAAGAATCCTGCCTTCTTCGTCGGTTTCATAAGAACCATTAGTAACGTCTACCATGTTACTCCACACAGCTTTAGCTCCACAATTAGGGCAACTCCATCCCTTTGCTTCCCAAAAATCGTAGCAATCATAGGTATGGTAATGCCCGTTTTCACAAAGAACTTGCTCATACCCTTCGTAACTCATGCTTTTCTCCTTGGTAATGCGTCACCAGTATTCTTTCTGTGTTCACGAATCAAGGCTTCAGGATATATAGGACTGTCTATAGTACAATCCCAAACATTATCAACAAACCATACACCATCTTCACCATCAATTAAAATTTCTTTTCCTCTAATGGCAAACTGCTGTGGTATCCAGCAGATTTTTCTTGTTGGATGGCTTCTTTTATTAAACTTCCATAAACTAACTTGCTTATACATAACTTGTCCTTTCAGCGAAGCGCCATTTCTGGCGCTTCTATTACTTATTAATAGTAATTAACTGTGGTTCAGTTTCGA
>ENA-UOOK01003732-UOOK01003732.1-fermentation-metagenome-genome-assembly--contig:-NODE-3732-length-17014-cov-8.705525_pt1 | contig 17014 bp, 14 predicted proteins | sample MGYA00245777_ERZ724023 | MGnify/ENA primary metagenome ERZ724023 (study PRJEB28704, sample SAMN03018312) | fermentation metagenome | biome: anthropogenic terrestrial biome; feature: soil; material...
GGAGTATTTGCATTCGTCGGTACTTTGGCTCCGTATTTTGGAGCCCTATGTACCGCTACGTAATGCAACTAAGTGAAAGCGTCTCCGAATCGGATACATTTGTCGAAATCATAGCATGGTATACATGTTGGGTGTGAATAGTAACCTCACCTTTTCGATAAATGAGCACAAGAAAACAGATGGGAGACAGGTAATGTATTTAAAAAGTATTGAAATCTACGGCTTTAAATCCTTTGCCAATAAAATCGTCTTAGAATTTCATGATGGCATCACCGGTATTGTAGGACCAAACGGCAGTGGTAAGAGCAATATTGCAGATGCAGTCCGATGGGTTCTGGGGGAGCAGAGTGCGAAACAGCTTAGAGGCTCGAAAATGGAGGACATTATTTTCGCCGGAACCCAGACAAGAAAACCTTTAGGTTATGCTTATGTTGCAATTACCCTGGATAATTCCGATCATAAACTGCCGATTGAATACGATGAAGTGATAGTGGCAAGAAGGGTATATCGTTCCGGGGAAAGTGAATATCTCATTAACGGTTCTCCCTGCCGGCTGCGTGATGTACAGGAGCTTTTCATGGACACCGGTATTGGAAAAGAAGGTTACTCGATTATCGGACAGGGGCAGATCGATAAAATTCTAAGCGGCAAACCGGAGGACCGAAGAGAGTTATTTGACGAAGCAGCCGGGATTGTTAAATTCAAACGCAGAAAAGCCACAGCAGAAAAAAATCTGGAAGAAGAGAAGCAGAATCTATTTCGTATCACGGACATATTAAGTGAAATAGAAAAACAGCTTGTGCCTCTGGAGAAGCAATCGGCTACAGCGAAGGTATATCTAAAGCAGAAGGAAGAGTTAAAAAAGCTTGAGGTGAACCAATTCTTAAAAGAATATAACCGGCTGCACACGGCCAAGGATCAGATTACCGAAAAATCGGATATTGCTGTGGCGGATTATAATCAGACGAAGCAGTCCTATGAAAATACCAAAGAAGAATATCTGAATCTGGAAAAGCAGCTGGAGGAGTGCAGTGCGGGAATCGAGGAAGACAAAAATTCCTATAATGAGCTTAAGCTGAAAAAGGAAAAAGCAGAAGGGGAAATCAAGCTTTTAAATGAGCAAATCAGTTCTGCGCTGCAAAATGATGATTATGTACAAAGCAATATCCGTACGCATGAGCAGGATATCCTAGTAAAAAAGGAGGAAGAGCAAAAGTATCTGGCAGAGAAGACTCTCATTGATGAGAAGATTTCTACGATGGACGATCAGCTGAGCGCCGCACTGGAGGAATTGAATCAGAAAAAGGAAAACATTACTCTTTCTTCCAAGGAGATTGAGGAATGCAACAACGCGATTTTCGAATTTCTGAACCTGAATTCCGGAATCAAGACCAATATGCAGCGTTATGAAACCATGCTGGAGCAGAATACGATCCGTAAGGCGGAGCTGAACCAGAAAATCATTAAGAATAAAAGTGATGAAAGCCAGTATCTTGATGCGATTAGCTCCTGTAAGGAGAAGTTAAAGAGCATCTCCGAGGAAATTCTTCTTCAAACCAGAGGGAATGAATTGTTCGAAAAATCCATTCTGGAGACGCAGGATAGGATTGATCATATAACAGCAGAGTATAATGCGGCACAGGGACAGTTTTTAAGTGAAAAATCCAGATTGGAATCCTTAATTAATCTAACTGAACGCTATGAAGGTTATGGCAACAGTATTAAAAGAGTCATGGAGCGTAAGAATCAGCTCCCGGGCATTATCGGTGTAGTTGCAGATATTATTAAGGTTAACAAGGATTATGAAACGGCAATTGAGACTGCTCTTGGCGGAACGATTCAGAATATTGTTACCGAGGATGAAGAAACGGCGAAGGAATTGATTCAATATCTAAAGAAGAACAAATACGGCCGTGCAACGTTCCTGCCATTGACGAATATGAGTTCCGGTTCCAGATTACATAACGAGAGGGCATTACAGGAAGCCGGTGTCATTGGGATTGCTGCCGACTTAGTCAAAGCAGAAGCAAAATATCAGCCGTTAATCAATTATTTGCTGGGGAAGATCATTGTCGTAGATCATATGGATCATGCCGCGGCAATCGCAAGAAAATATCATTATACCCTTCGAATTGTAACGATTGAAGGAGAGCTTCTGACGCCGGGCGGTTCGATTTCCGGTGGAGCGTATCGAAATGCAAGCAATTTACTTGGAAGACGCCGTGAAATCGAAGAGATGGAAAAACAGGTAACTGCCCTGCAGCATAAAGCGGTGAAACTGCTTTCGCAGAAGGAAGGGGAAAAACGAAAGAAGGTATCCCTTCGCGAGAAGCTGGAGGAAGCCAAAGTATCTCTGCAGGAGAAATTTCTGGAGCAGAATACGGCGAAAATGAATTTGGACAGAGAGCTTGCCAAAAAAGAGGAATCCGAGGCAGTATTTTTAGAGTATACGAAGGAATTACATGAAATCGATATTCAAGCGAAGGAACTAAAAGAAAATTTAAATAAATTAAATCAATCCTTAACCGAAAACATAGAGCAGAATAAAGAGAAGGAAACTTTGATTGAAAGTATCAATCAGCGGCTGGAAGAGGAACGGGAGCAGGAACGTCTTGCAAATGAGAAAGTATCGGGTCTTCGGATGGATTTTTCCGCCCTGGAACAAAGCAATCAGTTCCTTCTGGAAAATGTGAGACGTGTAAAGCGGGAGATTGAAAAGCTTTATGAAGAAATTGCTGCGCTTAAGGAAGCTTCCTTAAAATCCTCTGCGCTTGTGGAGGAGCGTAAGCAAACGATCTTAAGCACACAGGCGATGATAGAAGCCCACCAGCAGACCATTACGGATCTGGAGAATAAAATCAGGGACAAAAGCAGCGAACGAGAGCAGATTACGCTTCGGCATAAGGGGTTCCTTACCAAGCGCGAAGAGCTCTCGAGCCGCATGAATGATCTGGATAAGGAATGCTTCCGTTTAAACAGCCAAAAGGAAAAGCTGGAGGAACAGTTGAATCAATTGATCAGTTATATGTGGGAGGAGTATGAGCTTACCTTTACCACTGCCTCCGAATATCCGATTGATGAGGACTTAAGCTTACCGCAGATCAAAAAATCCATTGGCGAGTTGAAGGGGCAGATCAAGTCCCTGGGGGATGTTAACGTAAATTCTATAGAAGATTATAAGAATCTTCTGGAACGATTTGAATTCTTAAGTACCCAGCGCGAGGATTTATTAAAATCGGAGCAAGCTCTTTTAGAGATTATCGAGCAGCTAGATAACGAGATGCGGATTCAATTCGCAGAAAAATTTAAGGCAATCAAGGAACAATTTGACCTTGTATTCAAGGAGTTGTTCGGCGGCGGAAAAGCGGATCTTGAATTAACGGAGGGAGAAGATATCCTGGAGGCCGGAATTCGAATTAATGCACAGCCGCCAGGGAAAAAACTGCAGAATATGATGCAGCTCTCCGGTGGCGAGAAGGCTCTTACCGCGATATCCTTACTTTTTGCCATTCAAAATCTAAAGCCTTCCCCATTCTGTCTCTTGGATGAGATCGAGGCGGCTCTGGATGATTCCAACGTTAAGCGATATGCAAATTATCTGCATAAATTAACAAAAGATACACAGTTTATTATTATTACGCATCGAAGGGGCACGATGGCCGCTGCGGATATTCTATATGGAATCACCATGCAGGAAAAAGGGGTATCCACCTTAGTATCCGTAAGCCTGATTGAGAATGAATTAGATAAATAGAAGCATCAGAAATTGAGTGTTAAATCTTAAATAAAAGTATATGATAGAGGTGTGGATTATGGGAGAAAAATCTGGATTTTTTAGCAAACTGGTCCATGGACTGGCCAAAACAAGAAACAGCATAGCGAATGGTATTGACGCATTATTCAGCGGATTTTCCAGCATTGATGAAGATTTCTATGAGGAATTGGAAGAGATCCTGATTATGGCGGATTTGGGAATTAATACAACTACCTCCATTTTGGAGAATCTGCGGGCAAAGGTAAAGGAGCAGAAGATCAATGATCCATCGCAATGCAGACAGCTCCTTATAAGCAGTATGAAGGAGCAGATGGAGCTGAAGGAGAATGCCTATGAATTTGAGAACCGGAAGTCTGTTGTGCTGTTAATCGGAGTGAACGGAGTCGGCAAGACGACCTCCGTTGGTAAATTGGCCGGACAGCTGAAGGATAAAGGAAAAAAGGTTATCTTAGCGGCAGCGGATACATTCCGTGCGGCAGCAATCGAACAATTGACGGAATGGGCGCACCGTGCAAATGTGGAAATCATTGCACAAAAAGAAGGCTCGGATCCTGCAGCGGTTATTTATGATGCTGTTACTGCCGCAAAATCAAGAAACGCAGATGTACTTTTGTGTGATACGGCAGGCAGACTTCACAATAAGAAGAATCTTATGGAGGAGCTGAAGAAGATTAATCGCGTTATTGACCGGGAATATCCGGAGGCTTATCGGGAAACCCTGGTTGTTCTGGACGGAACGACGGGACAGAATGCACTTGCTCAGGCAAGAGAATTTAATGAGGTAGCGGATATTACGGGAATCATTTTAACGAAGCTGGATGGGACTGCAAAGGGAGGTATTGCAATTGCCATTCAGTCCGAGCTGGGCATTCCGGTAAAATATATAGGCATCGGAGAAAAAATAGATGATTTACAGAAATTTAATGCAGAGGACTTCATTAATGCTTTATTTGAAAAGAACGCATAGGAGCTATTAAACTATGATGCGCATAAGGCCGCGCGGAAATGAGGGAAAGTATGATAACGCTTGATAAATTTGAAGAGGCCACCGAAGTTGTAAAAAGAGTAATTCTTCGTACCGAACTGATGTATAGCGACTATTTTTCTGATACCACTGGGAATAAAGTCTTTTTTAAGCCGGAAAATATGCAGTTTACCGGTGCGTATAAGGTCCGTGGTGCTTATTATAAGATCAGCACCCTTTCGAAGGAAGAAAGAGAGAAAGGGCTGATTACCGCGTCCGCCGGTAACCATGCCCAGGGAGTGGCATATGCGGCAAAGCTGTATAATGCCAAAGCAGTGATTGTCATGCCTACGACAACTCCGTTAATTAAAGTGAACCGTACGAAGAGCTATGGTGCGGAGGTAATCCTGTACGGAGATGTCTACGATGAGGCTTGTGATTATGCAACGAAATTAGCCAAAGAAAAGGGTTACACCTTTATTCATCCTTTCAATGATGAGGTCCTTGCTACCGGGCAGGGAACGATTGCCATGGAGATTTTCAAGGAGCTGCCTACGGTAGACATAATCCTTGCTCCGGTCGGCGGTGGCGGATTATTGGCAGGTGTCGCAACACTGGCCAAGATGCTGAACCCGAATATTAAAGTCATCGGTGTGGAGCCTGCCGGTGCCGCATGTATGAAGGCTTCCTTAGAGGCAGGCCATGTGGTTACGCTTCCCGCGGTCGATACGATTGCAGATGGTACTGCCGTAAAAACACCGGGCGATGTTATCTTTCCCTACATACAAAAAAATGTTGATGATATTATTACCGTAGAGGATCAGGAGCTGGTTGTTAATTTCCTGGATATCATTGAGAATCATAAAATGGTCGTGGAAAATTCCGGACTGCTGACGGTTGCTGCTCTAAAGCATCTGAAATGCAAAGATAAAAAGATCGTCTCCATCCTAAGCGGAGGCAATATGGATATCATTACCCTTTCCTCCGTGGTGCAGCTTGGCCTGATCCAAAGAGGCAGGGTATTTACCGTCTCTGTTTTACTGCCGGACCGTCCGGGAGAACTTGTTAATGTAGCGTCCATCATTGCCCATGCCCAGGGGAATGTCATCCGCCTGGAGCATAACCAATTTGTCAGCATCAATCGTAATACAGCTGTAGAGCTGACAATTACTATGGAGACCTTCGGGGAAGAGCATAAGAATCAGATCGTTCAGGCCTTAGTGGATCATGGATACAATCCCAAGATATGTACCCCCAGCAAATTGTATTGAAATATAGATGATTGAGGTGTCATAAGTCATATAAAAACCATAAACATGAATATATATGCAATCCTATTCATATCAAAATCTTAAAATGACTTATGACACCCATATCATAGATGTATTTTGCATGAAAAATAATTTGGAGTGTTTTGTTCGATATCCTTTCGTTAAATTTAATAAAAAACAGAATTATTTTTATAAATGATTTCGCTGTTGAAATGGTTTACTATAACTTCCAATTCTGCTATAATAGGAATATCAAACATTCTAAACGGTTCTGTCTGTATTTCAAATCGAAAGGTATAGGATCATCAACAATTCCGGTTATTTATTAAGGAAGCGATTGGCCTACCGATATATCTTGCTTATCACCCCCGTAATTTCGTAATAAAGTTGATATGAGCGTCATAAGTCATATCAAAACAAGAAGCAACTAAGCGAAAGCGTCCCCGAATTCGGGTACATTTGACGGAATCATAGGATAGACTTTGCCCAGGTGTGAACAGTAACGGGGAATTATAGCGGCCTGTTGGGGAAGAAAGTTAGAGTTGACATTGAACCGGAGATAGAGTATTATGAAATACAAGAACATTAGTTCGCTTAAGGAGGATAATGTAGAATGGCAAAGGATGAGAAAATAAAAGCCTTGGAATCTGCCCTGGCACAGATCGAAAAACAGTATGGAAAAGGTTCCATTATGAAGCTCGGGGAAACCGGTGCGCATATGAACGTAGAGACCGTACCGACCGGTTCCATCAGCCTTGATATAGCATTGGGATTGGGCGGTATTCCCAGAGGGAGAATCGTTGAGATCTACGGCCCGGAATCAAGCGGTAAGACAACGGTTGCCCTGCATATGGTTGCAGAGGTTCAGAAAAGAGGCGGCATCGCCGGATTTATTGATGCAGAGCATGCACTTGATCCGGCTTACGCGAAAAACATCGGTGTTGACATTGATAATTTATATATATCGCAGCCGGATAACGGGGAACAGGCGCTCGAGATTACCGAGACTATGGTACGTTCGGGAGCAGTTGATATCATTATCATTGACTCGGTTGCGGCTTTGGTTCCAAAAGCAGAGATTGATGGTGAGATGGGAGATTCCCATGTCGGCTTGCAGGCAAGATTGATGTCTCAGGCCTTAAGAAAGCTGACCGCAGTCATCAGTAAGTCGAACTGTATTGTTATCTTTATTAATCAACTTCGTGAAAAGGTCGGTGTTATGTTCGGTAATCCGGAGACCACGACCGGCGGTCGGGCATTGAAGTTTTATTCCTCCATCCGTTTGGATGTACGAAGGATTGAATCCTTAAAGCAGGGCGGCGAAATTGTCGGTAACCGGACCCGTATCAAAGTTGTTAAGAATAAGATTGCTCCGCCATTTAAGGAAGCAGAATTTGATATTATGTTCGGGAAGGGAATCTCTAAGGAAGGGGATATTCTGGATCTGGCGGCGGAAGCCGGCATTGTTAATAAGAGCGGTGCCTGGTATGCTTATAATGATAATAAGATCGGACAGGGACGAGAGAACGCAAAACAATTCCTTATGGATAATCCTGAGATGATGGCTGAGATTGAAGAAAAGGTAAGGGAAAAATATATGTTAAATCCGGCAAAGGATGCTACCGAAGAATCGAAAACGGGCAAAGCGGACAAAGCGGTGAAAACGGAGAAAGAATAGAACATATACAGGCTGTCTTTGATAGTATCTGTTTATTGCAATCACATGGATGAATCCGTGGCTGATCGAAAGACAGATGGCTGTTACAGGCAGCCTTTTCTATCTGATCAGGTGAGGATACCATTTGGTTTTCGAAGCAAAAGGAAAGAAACAGAGGCGATAGATCATGGAGATTACCCAAATTGAAAGAATATCAAAGACAAAGGTTCGGATATTTATTGACGGGGAGTATGCATTCCCCCTTTATCAAAATGATGTGATTCGGTTACAACTGGAGGAAGGAATGGAGCTGCCGGAGAAAATCTATAAGGAAATCTGTGAGAAGGTTATATTGTGCCGTGCGAAGAAAAAGGCTCTGGCTCTTCTAAAAACACAGGACCGTACCCGGGCGGAGCTGAGAAGAAAATTAAAGGATGCAGGCTATCCCGAGGAGATCGTTAACCAGACGATTACCTATGTGGATTCCTACGGATACCTGGATGATGTGCGATATGCTTCCCTTTATATTCGCGACAGAAAGCATAGAAAAAGTAAGCTAGTGCTTAAAATGGAGCTAAGCAGGAAAGGAATCAGTAAAGATATTCTGGATCCTATATTTGAAACGGAATACCAGGAGGAGGGAAGGGAAGATCCCGAAATCATTGCCATAAAAAAGGCGATCGCTAAGAAAAATGTGGATACGGAACAGCTTACCTGGGAAGAAAAACAAAAATTGATCGCTTCTTTGTATCGAAAGGGGTTTGCTGTCGACAAAATTAATCGAATCCTATAGTAAGATTAAATTTCATATCCAAATTGTAACTACATTTCTATATTTCTCTTAATTTATCCTTGCATTTTCTGGCCAAATACCTTAAAATTATAATTGGCATAGAATTTGGATTTAATTTAACAATAGAAGAAAATGGAGGGCTGAACATGAGTAATACAGCACAACTGTCAGCAAGAGAACGAATTATTTCATTGCTGGACGACAATAGTTTTGTTGAAGTCGGTGCTTTTGTTACAAAGAGAAATACTGACTTCAATTTACAGCAAAAAGAAATCCCAGCTGACGGGGTCATAACCGGTTACGGTGTTGTCGGTGGCAATCTCGTCTATATCTATAGCCAGGATGCTACTGCAATGGGTGGTTCAATTGGAGAGATGCATTCCAAAAAAATTGCATATATTTATGATTTAGCACTTAAAGTGGGGGCTCCCGTTATTGGCCTTATCGACTCTGCCGGTATGAGGTTACAGGAAGCAACCGATGCTTTAAACGGCTTTGGGGAGATTTACCAGAAGCAGGTTTTGGCTTCCGGCGTTATTCCTCAGATTACCGCTATCTTCGGAAATTCCGGTGGCGGCTTAGCTGTGATGGCATCTTTAAGTGATTTTTCATTTATGGCGGAAAATAACGCTAGATTATTCGTAAATTCACCGAATGCTTTGCTTGGCAACTATAAAGAAAAATTAGATACATCCAGTGCAAAGTTTCATAAAACAGCAGGAACGGTTGATTATGTAGGTGAATCAGAGGCGGATATAATTCAAAAGATTCGCGAACTTATATCCATCCTACCGAATAATAATGAGGATGATGATTCCTATGAGGAATGTACGGATGATTTAAATCGTCTTGTACCTCAGCTGTCTTCTGATATCGGAGATGCAAGAAAAGCACTTGTAGATATTTCGGATAATAACTATTTCTTTGAAATCAAAGAAGGGTATGGAAAAGAAATGGTTGTTGGTTTTATCCGTTTAAACGGCATGACCGTCGGAGCAATTGCTAACCGTACGGAGATACAGAATGAAGAAGGAAAAGCAATAGAAAAATTCGATGGTTCTTTAACCACCGCCGGTTGCGATAAAGCAGCAGGCTTTGTTACCTTCTGTGATGCCTTTCATATTCCGTTACTTACCCTTACGAATGTAAACGGTTATCGTGCAACCGTTGAGGAAGAGAAAACCATTGCGAACGCTTCGGCTAAATTAACCTATGCATTTGCGAATGCAACTGTTCCCAAGGTGAATGTTATCGTTGGTAAGGCTTATGGAAGTGCATACGTAACGATGAATTCCAAGCACATTGGTGCAGATATGGTTTTTGCATTGCCGGACGCACAAATCGGTATGATGGATTCCGATCTTGCGGCACAAATTATGTATTCGGAAGAGGATTCCAAAACGATAAAAGAGAAAGCTACCGAATATGCAGATCTGCAATCGAGTGCTTTGTCTGCTGCAAAGAGAGGCTACGTGGATGCTATTATTGAACCGGAAACCGTTCGTAAGCATGTAATATACTCCTTTGAAATGTTATTTACAAAGAGAGAGGGCCGCCCTGAGAAAAAACATGGTTCCCTTTTATAGAATGAGGTGAAATTATGGGACTACAGAATATGATATCCGGAAATAAATTAATATTACTTTTACAGAAACCTATGGGAGAACGCTTAGAAATTGCGTCCCTGAACACCTTACTCGGCTTACTTATCGTTTTTACAGTGTTGATACTGATTACCTTGATTATATATATGTTCCGAATCATTCCCTATTTGAAAGAAAGAAACTCGCGCAAGCAGGAGAAAGATAATAGCCCGGTTGACACAGTGATTAATCAAATAGAAGAGCAGGAAGATATGGAATTGGTAACCGATGATAGTGAGCTGGTTGCTGTTATTACGGCTGCAATTTGCGCGGCTGCAGGTGAAGCGGTACCTTCGGATGGGTTAGTGGTTCGTTCGATAAGGAAAGTAAATAGAAGAAGATAAATGAATTCAATATAAACTTTAACAGTGATATCAATGGATATCAATTACCACGCCTGTGGCACAAAGTTTGCAGGCAGTAAAGAAAGGACATGGTTATTAATGAAAAATTATACAATTACAGTAAATGGCAACACTTATGAGGTAACGGTTGAAGAAGGATTTCGTCCGGCTGATTCAGCGGCACCCGTTGCAGCTGCAAAACCGGCTGCACCTGCAGTAAAGCCTGCAGCACCGGTACAAGCGGCATCGGCAGCAAAGCCTGCGGCATCTGGTTCGGCAGGAAGTATAAAAATCAACTCCCCTATGCCGGGTAAAATTCTTAATGTTAAAGTAAATGTTGGGCAAGCAATTAAAAAAGGTGAAGTTGTCCTGATTCTCGAAGCGATGAAGATGGAGAATGAAATCGTTGCTTCTCAGGACGGTACAATTGCAAGTGTTGATGTAGCTGCGGGTCAGTCAGTTGAAGCAGGAGACATTTTAGTAACATTAAATTAACGATTTTACATTATGAATTGTCTTTGTACAAGATGTGAAATCCCATGATGGGAGGCTTTTAAAAAATGGACTATATCATTGACACGTTATCCGGATTGCTTCGTGATTCAGGATTTTATTCAATAACATATAAAAATGTTATTATGATTGTTGTTGCATGTGTCCTTTTATACCTGGCAATTAAAAAGGATTACGAGCCGCTTCTCTTGATTCCAATTGCATTTGGAATGCTGCTTGTTAATCTTTTCCCGGGTATTATGGCACCGCCGGTGTATGATGCCAATGGCGAATTGGTTTCTGCCGGCGGATTACTACACTATTTTTACATTGGTGATAAGATCGGTATATGGCCGTCTCTTATCTTCCTGGGCGTTGGCGCTATGACCGACTTCGGACCGTTGATTGCAAACCCTTCTAGTTTCCTGTTGGGAGCTGCCGCACAACTTGGTATCTTTGTAGCGTATTTCGGTGCAATTTTACTTGGGTTTGAAGATGGTGCTGCTGCTGCAATCTCTATTATCGGCGGTGCGGATGGACCGACATCTATCTTTTTGGCTTCAAAGCTGGCTCCGGAATTAATGGGGCCCATCGCGGTGGCTGCATATTCCTATATGTCTCTGGTGCCGATTATTCAACCGCCGATTATGAAGTTATTAACGACAAAGGAAGAACGCGAGGTCAAGATGGAGCAGCTGCGTCCGGTATCTAAAACGGAAAGAATCCTTTTCCCAATTATCGTAACTGTTGTCGTAGTTTTAATACTTCCTACAACCGCTCCTCTTGTCGGAATGCTTATGTTAGGTAATCTATTCAGAGAATGCGGTGTTGTCCGTCAGTTGACCGATGTTGCATCGAACGCTTTGATGTATATTGTTGTTATACTGCTGGGAACATCGGTTGGAGCTACCACCAGTGCAGAAGCTTTCTTAAACCCCAGTACTTTAAAAATTGTTCTTCTTGGTTTAATTGCCTTTGCTTTTGGTACGGCAGGCGGTGTACTTTTCGGAAAACTGATGTACAAGCTGTCCGGCGGTAAGATCAATCCTTTGATCGGTTCTGCTGGTGTATCTGCGGTTCCTATGGCTGCAAGAGTATCCCAGAAGGTAGGAGCAGACGCAGATCCGACGAATTTCCTGCTTATGCATGCAATGGGACCTAACGTAGCAGGTGTTATCGGTACTGCGGTAGTAGCAGGTACATTCCTTGCTGTTTTTGGAAAATAAGAATATCATATGAATATATTAAATTTTGAAAGAATGTTGGTTAACATTTAGAATAGGAGGAAGAGTAATGGCAGAACAAGCTAAAAAACCGGTTAAAATAACCGAAACCATATTACGTGATGCCCATCAATCCTTAATTGCAACAAGAATGACTACGGAACAAATGCTCCCAATCGTTGATAAAATGGATAAAGTTGGTTATCATTCAGTAGAGTGCTGGGGCGGAGCAACATTTGACGCTTCCTTGCGTTTTCTTAAGGAGGATCCTTGGGAAAGATTAAGAAAATTGAGAGCAGGTTTTAAGAATACAAAGTTACAAATGTTATTCCGAGGACAGAATATTCTTGGATATCGTCATTATGCAGATGATGTTGTAGCTTACTTTGTTCAAAAATCCTTTGCAAACGGTATCGATATTATTCGTATTTTTGATGCCCTAAATGATCTTCGTAATCTGGAATGTGCAGTGAATGCGGCAAATAAAGAAAAGGGTCATGCACAGGTCGCAATTTCCTATACCTTAGGGGATGCTTATACCCTGGATTACTATGTAGGTATGGCAAAGAAAATTGAAAGTATGGGCGCATCTTCCATTTGTATCAAGGATATGGCAGGACTTTTGGTTCCTTATAAAGCTACGGAACTGATAACGGCATTAAAGAAAGCAGTTAAGATTCCAATTGACCTTCATACCCACTACACCAGTGGTGTTGCAGGAATGACTTACTTAAAGGCAGTAGAAGCAGGCTGCGATATCATTGATACGGCAGTGTCTCCATTTGCTATGGGTACCAGCCAGCCGGCGACCGAGGTTATGGTTGAAACCTTTAAGGGAACGCCGTATGATACCGGATTTGATCAGAAATTACTTGCTGAAATTGCAGATTATTTCCGTCCGATCCGTGATGAAGCATTAGATTCCGGTCGGTTAAATCCGAAGGTAATGGGTGTTAACATTAAGACCTTACTATATCAGGTACCTGGCGGCATGCTGTCCAACCTGCTTTCCCAACTAAAGGAACAGAAAGCAGAAGACCGCTATTATGAGGTGCTGGAGGAAATTCCAAGAGTTCGTAAGGACTTCGGTGAGCCTCCGCTGGTAACGCCATCCAGCCAGATCGTCGGAACACAGGCGGTGCTGAATGTATTATCAGGAGAGCGCTATAAGATGGTGACGAAGGAAGCAAAGGCAATGCTTTCCGGACAATATGGCCAGACGGTGAAACCATTCAATCCGGAAGTAGTGAAAAAGGCAATCGGAGATGCAAAACCGATCACCTGTCGTCCGGCAGATCTGATTGAACCTGAGCTTAAGAAGATCGAAGCGGAGATTACGGATTGGAAGGAACAGGACGAGGACGTATTAACCTATGCATTGTTCCCACAGGTTGCACTGGATTTCTTCAAATACAGACAGGCGCAGAGAACTAAAGTGGATGTATCTGCTGCGGATACGCAGAATCAGGCATATCCGGTATAATAGATAAAACTTGAACAAAGTAGAGGGCGAGAAAGCATTTGAAAGCTGCTTATTCGAAATTTATTAGAAATCTTGATTTTAAGTTAGAAACCTAAATCATAGGAAGGCTTCTTGCCGCGAAGAAAAGTCCAACTATTGCTTACGATTATTTTTGAAGGAATCGTAAGTGTGGTTGGACTTTTTGTATTATGCTGCTAAATACCCTAACCTATTGATTGACTACCATATTATAAAGAAAGAAGATAAAACTATAATTTCCATAATATTTAAAATAATTCAGATAATTTCTTGTTTTCATCAAATTTCAAAAGAGATAATTTACCGCTTTTCTCTTCGATTAGTGCTGTTCCGTTTAATTTAATCTTATTTTGTATTCCTTCTTTTGAAGTATAAATTAAATCAACCGAAGAATTATAACGATTGGTAACATCATCATTTTTTGAAATATCAATCGTTCCTAATTCTATTTTATATTCGTGATATAACGCCTCAAAATAAGTGAGCGGTTACTGTTCACACCTGGGCAAAGTCTAATATGATTTCGACAAATGATATCCGATAAGGAGTATTTGCATTCGTCAAAATCATATCATGAACAAAAAACATGTTCATGATCTTGGCACTCCACTCGGAAATTGCAAGCGAGCTTGCATTTCCTCATTCCGTTTTTATTATAACATGGTATACATGGTGGGTGTGAACAGTAACAGTAAGCGTGCGTAATCACAAAATTCAATTAAAAATAACTTGACAAATAACATGCATTCCGTTATACTACCATCTGTAAAGTAAATCTCTTTACAGGTGGTGTTTCTTATATGAGTCAAATGGATAATAAAATTGATAAATTAGATGAAATCGTTCAACTTTCGATCCTATATGATTTCTATGGGGAACTATTAACGGACCATAAGAAGCAAATCTTTGAAGATTACGTATTGAATGATTTATCGCTGGGTGAAATCGCAGCACTGAAAGGAATTAGCAGGCAGGGTGTCTATGATATTGTCAAACGCTGTAGTCAGGAGCTGAGAGATTACGAGGATAAATTGGGTCTGGTGAAAAAATTTCAAACTGTGAAAGAAAAGCTTAGCCGGATCAAAGAAATTGCATCCGGGCCGCAGCAGACCAAATATACGGCAATCAACCATGAAATAGTGACATTGGCAGATGATATTTTAAAGGAGTTATAGTCGAATGGCATTTGAAAATTTATCAGATAAGCTTCAGAATATATTTAAAAATTTAAAGGGTAAAGGAAGGCTTTCCGAAGCAGATGTGAAGGCAGCTCTTAAGGAAGTTAAAATGGCCCTTCTTGAGGCCGATGTTAACTTTCGAGTGGTAAAGAATTTTGTCGCCGCGGTACAGGAAAGAGCCGTTGGACAGGATGTGCTAAACAGCCTGACCCCCGGTCAGATGGTTATTAAGATCGTTAATGAAGAGATGATTAAGCTCCTCGGCGATCAGACCGTAGAGCTGCAGTTAAAACCGGCGAATGAGATCACCGTCATTATGATGTGCGGCTTACAGGGTGCCGGTAAAACAACGACCGCTGCAAAGCTTGCCGGTAAGCTAAAGTCGAAGGGAAGAAAACCCTTACTTGTCGCATGTGACGTTTATCGTCCCGCTGCGATCGAACAATTGCAGATTAACGGAGAGAAGCAGGGCGTAAGTGTATTCTCTATGGGGGATAAACATAAGCCGTTAAATATCGCTAAGGCAGCGATGGAGCATGCCCAGAAGAATGGTTTTAACGTTGTTATCATTGATACCGCCGGACGGCTCCATATTGACGAAGCTATGATGGAAGAGCTGCAGGAGATCAAGGCAAATATTCCGATCCATCAGACGGTATTGGTTGTAGATGCTATGACCGGACAGGATGCCGTTAATGTTTCTGAGATGTTCAATGAGAAGTTATCCATTGACGGTGTTGTACTGACAAAGCTGGATGGTGATACAAGAGGCGGTGCAGCGTTATCGATTCGTGCTGTTACCGGCAGACCGATCCTATATGTTGGTATGGGCGAAAAGCTCTCGGATTTAGAGCAATTTTATCCGGACAGAATGGCTTCCCGAATTCTTGGAATGGGAGATATTCTTACCTTAATTGATAAAGCACAGGCAGAATTTGATGAAGAGAAAGCCAGGGAATTGGAAAAGAAGATTAAGAAAGCAGAATTTGACTTCAATGACTTTCTTGATCAAATGCAGCAGGTAAAGAAGATGGGCGGTATCAACGATATCATTGGTATGATGCCCGGAATGGGAAGTAAGCTAAAGGATGTGGAAATCGATGAAAATGCACTTGCATCCACGGAGGCGATTATTTATTCCATGACGAAGAAAGAGCGTTCCAACCCTGAAATATTAAATCCTTCCCGTAAAAAAAGAATTGCAGCCGGAGCAGGGGTAAATATCAGTGAAGTGAACGCTTTGGTAAAACAATTTGAACAGATTAAAAAAATGATGAAGCAATTTTCCGGTATGATGGGTAAGGGCGGTAAACGAGGTAAGTTCAAATTACCGTTTAGTTTCTAAAAAAGGATTCGTAAAAGCTTGTGAATCCGATTTTATTGTACAAGGTTAAAAAGTGATAATTATGATACACTTTTTAATATATATTTCAAAAGAGCGGATAACTTTTTTGAATTTATTTTTGGATTAAGGAGGTGAATTTACATGGCAGTTAAGATTAGATTAAAAAGATTGGGACAGAAAAAGGCTCCTTTCTATAGAATCGTTGTTGCTGATTCCAGATCACCAAGGGAAGGTAGATTTATTGAGGAAATCGGTACTTATGATCCTACCAAGAATCCCAGCGTATTCAACGTTAATGAAGAAGCAGCGAAGAAATGGTTAGCAAATGGTGCTAAGCCAACGGATACTGTAGGTAAAATTTTCAAGAATGCTGGTATTCTATAAGCATCGGAGGTAATGTGAAAAATCATTGATTTTTCACATGCAAATTTGTGCCTGCGGTCCAAAGTTTGCAGGCTTTGAGGAAAGGCATGATGATTAAAATGAAGGAATTAGTTGAATTAATCGCTAAATCACTCGTAGATCATCCCGATGAGGTTGTTGTTACGGAAACTGAGACCGACAAAGCACTTGTTGTGGAATTAAAAGTAGCTTCTGAAGACATGGGTAAAGTAATTGGTAAGCAAGGTCGTATCGCGAAATCCATCCGTACCGTAGTAAAAGCAGCCGCAACAAAGGATGACAAAAAGGTAGTAGTTGAGATTCTGCAGTAACACATAATCCTCTTCTGCAAGTGATTTATAGTTACTGTTCACACCCCGGGCAAAGTCTACAATATGATTTCGACAAATGATATCCAATAAGGAGTATTTGCATTCGTCGGTACTT
>ENA-UOOK01003733-UOOK01003733.1-fermentation-metagenome-genome-assembly--contig:-NODE-3733-length-17014-cov-3.724217_pt1 | contig 17014 bp, 15 predicted proteins | sample MGYA00245777_ERZ724023 | MGnify/ENA primary metagenome ERZ724023 (study PRJEB28704, sample SAMN03018312) | fermentation metagenome | biome: anthropogenic terrestrial biome; feature: soil; material...
TCCCCCATAACTCCTTCTACTTTTCGGGTGGAAATCCACCTTGCCCTCTTTTTTGATTGTTCTTTATATTCTTTCAGCCATGTATTGTCATAGAATCGGTGCAGGGATGTGCCGCCTTTTGCGGATGTAATAATATAATTGCTGAGATTGGAGTAAACATAAATGGAACCGATGTAATCGCTTGTCGATAAAGTGAGAATATTGCTGACATTCTGAAGGGTGTCCACCGTACTGAAATCGTTGAATTGTACTTTCTCCATGGAGAGGAATTTTTCTACGCTCCTGTCCATGGAAATTCTTACGGAAAGCCTATCCACCTCCCTCATGACCATATCCATCATATCCCTTACTTTGGAAAGAGAGCTGACATGGGCTGCTCCGATTTCTTCCCGGAGGATGCTGCCGTTCAGCTGATAAATAGCGATACTCATACTCACCAAAGGTAATATCAGTAGGATCAGAATCAGCAGGAAATTCTTGATAAACAGGCTGTTGAACTTGTAGTTCCGAATGTAATTCCAGATGCTATACTTCGTGTCCAATATCATCCCCCCCTTTCCAACCTGACTTTCTGCGGTATTCCGTTGGAGTGCATCCGTAATACTGTTTAAAGATCCTATAAAAGTATTTCGTGCTTTGATAACCGACTTGATATCCTACTTCATATACCTTATAGCGCGGATCCTTCAGCAACTCCCCGGCATTCTCCATCCGGACCCGGACAAGATAATCACTGAAGTTCTCTCCTGTTTTGTGTTTGAACAGCCGGCTGATATAGATCGGATTCAAAAAAACCTGATCGGAAACATCATCCAGTGTGATATCATGATCGTAATGATTCCGTATATAATCCTTGATATGCTGTATGACAACGGAATCCGATTTTTCCTCGTCCTTTTTGGAAAGCTGTAAGCAAGCATCCAGCAAGGAAAAGATAAAATTCCTGATTTCCTCATTGGAGTTCAGCCCGGATAATGCATTTGCGATCCGATCCGGATTCCTTTCCTCCGGAAAGGAGATTCCGTTTTTCTTCATCTGAGATGTGATACGGGTAAATAAATCCGAAAAAAGCATCTTGCTCTTCTGAAGCCCCAGAGAAACAGACTGCCTCAGGATCTGATCCGCCAGGCTGAACGCGGATTCCCTGTTCCCGTCCCGGATATGCGCCATCAACAATTTCTGCTGGTCAGAGAGCTGTTCCGTATCCGTAAAGATTTTCGCCAGGATGGGCAACCCGGAATCCGAAGAGATCCGATCGGCTGGTAATGCAAAAAGGTTGTCAAAATATTGCTCACTTTCCGCAGTCAGCTGGATCCCCAACAGCTTTTCCGCATTGCACACAGCGCGGTCCATATGCTCTTCCGTCAACTGCCGGAAGGCATCCTTCGAGCACCCGTCGGAATCATTCATCCATATCCGGAATTTTTCGCCATGGTTCGCTATAATCTGCAAATAAAGGTCGTCTTTGCTGATGCAAAGAACATTCTGAATCGCTTTTTGAAAAGCATCCTTTCCATAATCCCAGTTTTCCGATATGTACTTTTCGCAATCCACAACACTGACATTCCATATGCAGCAATGACATTCGCTCGGATCCACATGGAAGTCCAACACCTTCCATCTTTTCCGGATTTCTTCCGGATTCTGCAAAGCTCCCAGCACCAGATCCGTGAAGAATTGCTCCCGAATATAGGAAAGAAGCCCGTCGTATTTCTTTTTCCTGTCATTCCGCGCTTTTGCCGATTCTCTTTCCTGATCCAATTCCTTCCGGATCGTCTCAAATACATTGTGAATGTCATTCAGCGAGATCGGTTTCAACAGATACTGCACTACGTTATATTTCATGGCCTGCCGGGCATATTCAAACTCCTTGTATCCGCTGATAAAAACGATTTTGACGGGCATTTTCCGCTCGTAGACATATTTGGCAAGATCGATGCCGGAGACGAAAGTCATTTTGATATCGGTCAGCAGGACATCGACAGGATTTTCATCCAGATATCTCATGGCTTCCTCACCGTCCTCAAACTGGCCCGTTATCTCAAATCCCATGGCATTCCAGTCTACCAGGCTGATCAGGCCCTCGCGCATGATCTCTTCGTCGTCCGCGATGATTATCTTATACATTTTAGCCTCCATTCCGCCGCTACCGCTGGCAGCACAAACAGGATCAAATATGCAGTCCGGATAGAGCTCCATATTCTGTCAGGATTCGATGGTACAGAACTTATTCTTTTTTTCTATTTCACGCTTTACCTTATTAGCGGCTTTCCTGTCGATTTCAAATACATTGGGCAGTTCATCCGTCATGTGATTACGAACGGATTTATAGCTTTTCAGTTCTTCCAGCAGATAGGGGTCATCCGTTTCCACAATGGTTACCGTCCGGATCCGGATCCTCCCGCTCTCCTTTTCCCATTCCCTGAGAGTGGTCATGACATTGGCAGGAATCTCATTTTTACTGTAGGTGGTCAGATATTCCATGATCTGTGCGATCGTTATGCCGTTATCCATCGCATTTACCGCCGCATGGAACGATAATCGGTAAATGCTTACTTCCCCGTCCGAAACCTTTCCGCGAACTTTTCAAAGAAAAAATCATGGGCATCTTTGGAAAGACCTTCCGTAACGACTATCTCATAATCGGGCTAGACGATAAGGCCGGAAACCGCAGAACTCTCCTTCCTGTCATAATGATCCGTTACACCGAGCACATAAGCGCCAAGTGGCGTAAACCGGAAATATCTTGTGCTCAGATAAGTATCTGCATCAAATTCGTCCCTATATTCCTCCACTGCAACATCCACGATACCCAATGCGGACAAATATTCGAGAAGGCATACCTCTATCAGACGGTATTCCAATTCTACCTAAATTTGGCTCATTCCCCCATAATATCTGTAATAACTGTCATAGGAAAAGATATCGCCCACTTCCCTGACCAGGAACTTCCTGTCACTTTTTTTGACGGCGTTATTGAAATCCGAGACGGATACCCACTGATCTACCGGACTCACAGACAGATATTTCAATATCGTTTTTCTGCAATTCGACATGTTCCCCGTCCGTTCCGTATCCGATTTCAGTTCGCGGATCCGGTCCGATTCATAAATATTGCTGCATAAATAAGCGGCCAATAACGTTCGTCATATCCTCTGGCCTTGACTTTGTATTTACGGGCTATTTCCTTCCAACAGTATGGTTTTATCGCTCTGCACGATAATCGGGTTATATGGATTATTTGGATTATTTGTCATATGTACTCCGCTTTCATTCATTTTTCGATTATTTTCTTGTTTACTTCTATTTATTATAATATATTCCATGTAAGTCGACAAGAAGAATTGAAGCTTTAAAAGCTCAGTGGAAACCGAAAATATCTACAGACCCGAAGTGCAATGTATCATTCCATATAAAAAAAGTGGGCCGATCTGTGGGCTAATGCCCCGTCGATCGGCCCTTTCATGTGGTAAGTCAGGAATAAACTATGAATCATTTGACGCCGAGTGGGTGCCCGCGCTAAATAATTCAGTCAGTATAGTATACGCCGCTGTCCCTGATCATTTTGGGGGTCAGATGAATTTTATTGCTCACAACGGCGGTAACACCGATTGTGACCGGATATGGATCTCATCCTCCGATAATCGATCGGCTGCTGTCATTGTCTTTTTTATGCGCCGAATGATCTTATCCGTGTCAATTTCATGGATATCCGACAGCAGAATAAGGATCTGGGAATCGCTCCATTGGGTAATCACATCTCCCGCCCGAAGAGATGCGGCGATTCCATTCATCATTCCTTCCATTTCTTTTTGATTGGGTTTTACGGAACGGGCAGTCCATTCCACAAGCAACATGGCAATCGGCTGCCCTCTGCGTTCACTCTGACTTTTCTGTACGGTAAAAAGAGAACGGAAGACCCTGGTATCACAAATATGGGCACCGGTTCTTTCCGGCTCTTCCCTATCCGATTTCTTTTGCATGCTGCCGATATCCGGATCTGATTTCACAGAAAGAGAATGCATTGCCTGATAGGCTCTCCTCAGTTCCATGCTTGGTTTCGTGCCGAATTTATTGTAAATGAGGCTTGTGATATATTCATAATGGGACCGGGCTTCCCGGATCCTGCCTTCCCGAATCAGAGCCTCCATAAAACAGGTATGGATCTCTTCCTCATAGGGCTCAATAAGGGTCGCTTTTTCACAAAGCCGGATGATATCATCGTATTGACGCTGCTTTTTGAAAATCTCACACAAGTCCAGGCAGCATTGTATGTATAATCTTCTGTAATAATTCCGCAGCGGAACGACCCAGTCCGCATACAACATCTCCGGCAGGAAATCTCCATGGTAGATTTCGACCGCCTGCGTATAACATGCAATCGCTTCCGGTATGTTATCCTTTTTCAGTTTCCCGCCTTGTCGGATCATTCTTTCAAGCAGATCCGTATCAATATCAAAGCATAATGTGTTAAGGCGGTAGCAGCCATTCTGAAACCGGATCAGTTCCATATTGTCATCTACAGGCATACATTCCCGTAATTGTTTGCGAAGCCGGTAAATCAGATTCTGCATGGCATTTTTCGGATCTTCATAGGAATCATTCGGGTATAGGCTCTCCATAATGACTTCGGCAGGTATGCTCCGGCTTCTGTTCACCAACAGATACTTGAAGACATCCCAAAGTTTCTGGGATCTGGGAACAATATCAAAGGATACCTTATCCTCACCGCACACCATAAAATGGCCCAAAGTACATACATGAGCCGGCTTATCGCTATGTATACGGCTGACCATTGTATTTTTCTGCTCCAACATTCCGTTAACACACCCTTCGTAAGAATATAATATATAGAACCGCTCATTCAACGTTGTCAATCGGTAAAGTAAAAGTCAACAAACACTTTGCTAACCAGAAAAATATTGTGTAAGTTCTTTTATTACAGGTAAAACATATGAAATTGGGCTTTCATAACGCTATGTTGAATTTATACCATTATTCAAATACCAAATACCCTGGACAAATATTCATTTCTATAATATTATAACTCATTTTCACCCAAAATACAAAGAAGCCGGCCTATTCTTTTTCAGAAAGGTCAGCTTCTGATTTTATTTCATTTTATTGCGGATTGGATTTTTTCTTTCTTCTTCGCAGATAAATACCAAGTCCCACAAACAACAGTCCTAACGTATAAAAGAGTATCGGTGCAATCTCACCTGTTTTGGGAAGCCCCCCGCCCCCGGGAACCTGTTCGTCGTCCAGTGATACTTCCGATATCTCCGACACTTCCGCTTCGCTACCCGGTATGTCTTCCTCTTCTATTACCACGGACGGCACAGTTGCCGTCGGCTGGAATGTTACTTCCGGAGGTTGAGTTCTCTCAGGAGGTACCGTTTTCTTCGGCGGTTCCGTTCTTTCCGGCGGATTTGTCTCCTCCGGCGGTTCTGTTTTATCCGGCGGAGAAGTATCCGTTGGAGTCGGAGTAGGCGTATTGACAGGGCTGTACTCTGTGATGACCGTCCACTTTACATGCAGGGAAGCTCCCTGGTATGCATTGCCTGTAGCGGCTCCCGGCAAGTGGACCAGAAAGGTCAGGTCCAAAGGATCCCCGGCAATGATGTCCCCTAACGGTAACGCACTGTCCAGGCCGCTGATTGGGCCATCATACAGGACATCATCGTCAGGATCCCTGATCGTCAGATTCAATCTGTCATCCAGATCTCCGCCACCCAGACCCAAATCTCTTTTGGTTATCTGGGTTTTTAAAAACGCAGGAAGAGAGGAGGTAACTTCTCCGGTATTGCTGATGGTCATAACAGAGCTCTTTGTATCCCCCGGATTCAGATTGTTGGTCGGGATTTCCTCATCCGATACATGCGCTCTCAGGCCATAGTCTTCCCCTACCACAACCAACGCATATGCTTCCTGCTTATGCAGAATAAAACTGAAACTGAGGATCAAAGCTGTTATAAGCACGATCGTCGCAATAGGCTTCAAGATTCGTTTGTCCACGGGTCTCCTCCTCTCTGCATATTAATAGTTCATTTCTTGCTCTCCGGCAATGTAATATCTGCTTTAAGGATCATTAATTTTGTGGTTTTGTGGGATTCATGAATACGTCTCCGCCTTGAGCAGCAATTTGATCCTTTAGCCAGCCAAAATGATTGCTTAATAAAGCGCCCCCTGCATCCTCCAATGCATCCTTGTTGACCTGAAATGCCTTAACATTGAAACCTACCTTAATCGGGGCAACACCGCTAATAAAATTGCCATCTCCGTCTGTTTTAATTGCATTCCCCTGATATTCATTGCCGGCATCAGGATGAAACCCAAATACAACAGTGAGTTTGTAGGAAAAGAAATGATTATCTGCGGTATCAGGTCTCAATGCTCCCATATGTTCGAATTCGGTTCCGGGGGCCATTCCAGCATTGTTGTTCCAATTTCGAAAGGTAATTACTCCCAGATCAGGCTCTTCGAGACTCTTATAAAAATCGTTTTGCCCTTTGCCGTCAATAATGAATTCATCTGGATCCAACCATTTACCGCTTGGTTTTGCTGTTGTTATGAATTCCATTTTTGCATATTTGATATACATAACATCCAACAATTTGTCCCACTTCGCTGGATCCTGTCCTTCCTCTACAACAGGTGTGAAGGTCCAGTCACCGAACCATGCAAGATTTTTTGTTCCTTCATTTACAATATTTATCTCGATTGGATTATATACATCTCCGGGGTTCATGTGGTCAAGGGGTTGTAATTCATAGTCAATTCCTTCGAGTGCATCGCTGACATCAATGTCCAGGATACCTGCTGTAAATGTGGCGTCCCCTGCATCGTCCTCATCCGTGAACCAGGACATGGTTCCGCCGGCCAATAAGGCAACCGCTACCGTTAAGGTAAGCAAGGTGAAGATGATCTTTTTCTTCATGATTTTTCCTCCCAATTATTATTTTTTCTGTTTATAATTGGCGGCCAGGCTGCCATTCTTGCGAAAGGCCCTATAGCTTTGCGTCCCTGCCTTTCGACAGGTTTGCCTTTTTCAGATTATTGATTACTATCAGATTCTGCCGAAGGCGACGGCAAAAAGTCCACACCCCAAACCTCCTGCGGGGCGCCATTGGATGCCTGGACAGCGTCCATTACTCCGGTCAGTGTAAAGGTTTTTCCCATAAACTCATTTCCGGCACCGGGTCCATCCAGCTCAATCTTCAGGCATAGTTCTACAGTTTCTTCCGGTTCCAGAATTCCTTCATAGTAGTAATAACCACCTTCTGGTCTCCAATCATTGCTATGTTCGCCACATAGGGATATGGAAACAACATTCTCAGATCCATCCGGCGGATTCCATGGATCTCCGTTCTCATTCTGCCATCCCCCAGTAAATTTGGCACGGACACGGATCTTTTTCGTGCCGGTATTTCGAATAGTATATCTCATCTTTTCCGAATCACCGGGATTCCAGACGCTGGTATAGCCACATGCCAGATCATTGAAGCTCTGGCCGCCTTCTATTATAATCTCTGTGGTTGATCCATCGGTCTTATCTATTTTGTACCATTTAACGTTCTTGCTGCTCCCACTTTTGTGCCCATACAGGATGCCATCCGAACCGAAAGCCAGTTGGAGATCCGCAGCACTTCCTGTTGATATGGTCTCAAAGGTCCCAGTACTGATATCATATTTAAAAAACTGGTTGTTTCCATTGCTGCTTCCGTAAAGCGTCCCATCCTGATAATCAATCACAACATCACCGAACCCGAACCTGTTATCAGCAATATCTGCGTATTCTTTGGCATTATTCAAGGTTCCATCATCGTTGAATGTTACCATCCACAAATCGTCTGTGTTATTGGCGATATACCAATATACACCCTCACCGAATGCAGCGCCATATACAGTTTGGTTGACCGAGCCTGCTTTCTTCAGTTCTTTTTCCTTTAAGTCGTAAAACCATATATCGCTTTTACTGCTGCTTTTTACAACCGACATGTACAGCCGACGCTTTCCCCTGTCAAATGCCAGACCGTTTGGGGACCACCGATCTATACTGCCAAACACGATCGGATCCGTATCATAAAACATATGTGTTATTCCGTTCTTTACATCGATCTCATACAGATCACCTGTTGTTTGCTCCACGCCATATAGGTATGCGGCTCCCTCCGGATCAAAGTTTTGGCTCAGAACCATACTGCCTCCGGCTTCTATGGATACGATACCGGATGTGAACTCCGCTTCTCCCGCACTGTCTTCATCCGTAAACCAGGACATTGTGCCACCGGCAATCAAAGACAATGACATCAACAGAATAAAACAACTGGATATGACTTTTCGCTTTAAATGTATCATCGTTTTCACCTCCCTTCCCATATAAATGCAATTCGTAACAGATTACCATTCTTCTGGTGTATAATTCCAGCCTAAGTCCTCTGCTGCCCCGTTTGTTACCTGAACGGCCTCAAACGATAAATCCACATGATATTCCGCACCAAACAAACCTTTGATGCTCCACACCCAAGTTTTAAGTTCAAGCGTTACTTCTTCTCCGGGATACAGGATATAGGGATAATACAGGTATCCGTCCCACTTCCTTTTCCAAACAGGATTGTTTACCTGTTTCAAATAGACCCTACCTATGTCAGGCCATCCGTTTTGAATGGCAGCTGTTTCCCCGTCAGTCATTCTGTCGTCCCAGATAGTTTCCATATCTGAATCGCAGTTCCACTTTATATTCCAGAATGTTTTAATTTTAGCACGAAGAAATGCCCTCTTGTTCCCTGTATTCTTGAATTTGTAAACGATATACTTCGCATTGCATTCTCTTGGTTTCCAATTATCGTTGGAATCCAGAATATTCTGATCAATCAGTTCTACTTTTAAGTTTCCCAGAGTAAAAGGTGCTGCAATCTTTTCCGATTGGTCTGTAAAATAGGCAAAAGTACCTTCACAGACCATGGCTAAGCCAAGAATCAGGTAGAGTACGTTTTTATAAATATTCTTCATTGCGAAAACACCTCCTTCGGGAACCAATGAGACAGATGTTAATTTGGTTTTATCACTGAATTTGATTTTTCGGATATCTGCTTTTTCTCTTTGGAATACCGTAACAATTGTTTTACCTGACTTATTATCAATAATATTCCAGGGATGATCAGTAAGACGGACATACCTTTCTTCGATTTTGCAAATCCCAGCACAAATCCCGCATATGGAATGGAAATGACGACTTTACCTATCACAGCATTCGCTTCGACTGGAAGAGGATCATTTGTATTATTGGCGTCGCCTCTTGTAATAAACTGCAAGGGTTCTTCCTGCTGGATTTCTACTACCCGATGGGTCGTGGAAATACCTTCCCCATTCCTTTGATATGTGATGATATCATCTACCCGTATAAATTCCGGATCGATTCTTTTTACAATATTAAGACTTCCCGTTTCAAAAGTAGGGCTCATACTGTTGCTGCGTACGATATAGAGCTGGTGCCCGAATATCTCAGGCTGTCCGTTCGATGCCATTCCTTTCACTATGATAACAAGGAACAGCAAAATAGCGGCGGCCAATACTCCAATCAGGATATTGCCAATAATATTCATGATCTTATGGATCGCATGTTTTCTCTTGTTTTTATGATATCTCCTGGGAACCTCTGCGGTCAGATCATCCTTTACTTCCGGTTGTTTTTCCATTTAACACACCTCACATTCCCTGAACAGATTCATTGTTCCCGGTTATTGATGTTCCCCTCCGAACCGATATCATCGGAATCGGAATCGTGACTTTCCTCATTCTCGCTATTGGATTCCGAATCATTATTTTCAGCCTCCGTTCCCTTCAGAGTCTTTGCAACATCATCGGAATCCGGCAGGTTCGTTTCGCCCTCTCCATTATCCGGAGTCGGAATTGGTGCCGAAGTCGGGGCCGAAATATCCCGGACCTCCGGTACCGTTGTTGTATCGCCATTCTTGCCGGGCTCTTTCGCAGCATCTTCGTCCGGCGCGGTTTCATCGTCTTGCCCTGCGGCGCCGTCTTCCGGCAGACCGTCTGCATTATCTTCCTCTTCCGGCAATTCATTCTCTGCCGGTGGCTGTTCCCCATCTTGCTGTGGAAGTACCTGCCCATCTTCTCCCGCCGGCAATTCATCATTCTGTTGCGGCGGTGGCGGATTCCCCTCTTGCGGCGGTGGCGGATTCCCCTCTTGCGGCGGCAGCCCGCCGTCTTGCTGCGGAGGCAGCGGCCCTTCTTCCGCAGGCGTTTCAGCTGGGGGTGCGGATAGCGCATTCAGCCTGGCCAGATAGGAATCTCTCAGATCCTGTCTTTCTTCCGGCAATCTATTCACCAAAGACAGCGCTTCGTTACAGGAAGCCAGAGCACCGGAGCTGTCTCCCTGTGAAAGATATTGCTCCGCCTGGGCAATGAGCCTGTCGATATCCGCCGTTAGCTGCGATAATTGTTCCGCCAATTGCTCTTCCGCCTTTTGACGGGCAATCTGTTCGTAATCGATAAACTCGATATCGTCTTCGCTTTGAAATTGGGTCCACCCATCCAGGAATACCCCGGATGCGTTTATGACATGTCGTCCATATCCCAACAGCTGCAGAACTGTATCATAGTCGAAAACAAAAATGATCTGATCACCCTCTGTCCGGATGTCGGAATAGGGAACCGCAAGGTCCCCGCATGAAATCACGATTGTTTCTTTGTCCAATTCTTCTGCTTGATATCCTTCTTCACAATGGATCACCAGCAGAATATCATCAAAGGAAGGAACCGCAATATCGATAGCGCTCCCCGATGTTTCAGCAACATCGGTTAGCTGCATGTTGGAACCTCTTTCTTTCTCCTGAACCATTGATATGCTCCCACGGAAGACTATCGGGAAAAAATCCTCCGTAACGGTTAATGTGATTGGATCTGCTTCGCCTTCTGAGTTGAAATAGGATTGCGTCAAAGGAATATCCGATGTATAGACAAGGAAAAATACGGCAACAGTAAATATGCAGCCTAATTTCCTTATTCTGTTCGTATTTTTACCATATGTATGCTTGTTTCTTTTTTCAGCTTTCATACATACCCCTCTTAAAAGGCGTCGTTCTGCTCTCTTATGTTTTTATTATACTGATATCAGTCTCAAGTGGCTTTTATCCCGCTCTCAAATGACTCTCATGAATCTCCATTGATGAAAATGACTGATATGGCCGTTATATTTTTTATAATAAAAAATAGCAGAGAAATTCATCCCTGCCATCATCCTTCTTTTGTCTTTTCATTATCTTTTTTTTACTTATACTACCTGAAAAAAGCCCATGACATGCTATTTCTTCATATCAAACCAACCTTTGCACTTAAACCATAGGAACATGGCTATCCCGATTCCTGCCATGATTCCAAGGATGATAAAATATCCATACCGCCATCTCAGCTCCGGCATATTATGAAAGTTCATACCGTATATCCCGGCAATAAACGTCAGGGGAATGAAAATGGAGGTAACAACGGTCAATATGGTCATAATCCGGTTCATCTTATGGGAGTTGACGGACAGGTAATTGTCGCGCGCATCTGCCGTCAGATCACGGTTGGATTCTATCATATCGGACAGCTGAAGCAGATGATCATAGACATCATTGAAATGGTGCCTTTTGTCCCGGAAGCCTTCCAGATGCTCCGAGCCCAGGATCCGGTAAAGCAACTCCTTCATGGTATTTACGATGCGCCGCAGCTTCAGCAGGTCATTCCGGATTTCAAAGATCCGTTCTATCAAATTGCGTTTGCCGATGTCGGAGGATTGAATATCCAAATCATTCAGTGTATCTTCTATCTTATAGACAACGGGGAAATAGCGATCTACGATTTCGTCCAGGATCTGATATGCAATGAAATAAGGTCCACCTTCTTTCTGCAGCGATAGATCCAATATCTTCTGACGGGTACACTCGATTTCCTTCAGTGCCGGTTTGTGAAAAGTAACTATGTAATTTTGGCTGATAAACAGGTCCAGCTCGATGGGCTCCATTTTCTTTTCATCCAGCGCATAAAAAACAAAAAAATTATAAGTATCGTAATAATCGACCTTCGGACGTTCCAACCGTTCCAGGCAGTCATCAATGGAAAGGTCATCAAACCGGAAATGAGTGCGGAGCAATGCCGCTTCTTCATCGGAAGGAGAATCGAAATCCACCCAATACCATCGGATATCCTTCCCGGATAAATCATCCAGGGATACGTTTGTCAATATTTCGGATGTTGTGGTCTGTGCAATCGTGTGAATCAACCTGCACCTCTCCCATTGATTTGTATTTTTTAGAATCATTACTGACGCAACTTCTTATTCTGAATTTTCCAGTAATGCTTATAATATGGGTTACCTGTCAACATCGGTTTCCTGCTTTCCGACCGATGCAGATAACCGTCCTGCAGTTTCTCCTCTTCCGTCAAGGCAAAATTCATAATGTTCTTCAGCTGCTCGATATCTGGCGGCTGCGAATTTATGAAATTTACTTTTTCCATTAGGGATTTTTCCACCTGATCCCTATCCATCCGGTATTCCGATTCCGGTATCCGGTGTTCCAATATGCGGCGATACAGCTCTTCCCGCCTTTTCCAATAGGACACCGCCTCCTCCATCCTGTCTTCGGGAAAGGTCATATGCTCACCATCTATCAGCCACAGGGGCTTAAAGAGACTAAGGCAGGGAGTGGAACTGCCGGTCACCCAATAGGTATCCATAGGCTCTCCCAAGCATGCGACATAACTTCCTGTTGTCTGATCCCCATAAAAACCACCGTGCATGCATACGCTGGAAACCGAGCTTCTTTGGTAGGGCTTCCTGTCAAACCTTTGTGAATGGCTGCGCAGGATCCCCATCATAGTTTCCACTGTAATATGCCCCTTGTTTTCCCGAAGAATTTCGCTGCTGCGGGATTGTCTTTTCCATGCACCGCTGAGGCGGGTCATGAGCGGGTCGCCATAACACCGGGAAAAACTGAAATTGTCCTTTCCTTTGCACCAGCCCTTTTCCACGGCATGGGAAATAAGTCCGGGATGTACCAAATCATACCGATTTCCGATGGAAAGGCGGTTAGATATGCTGTAGATATCCTTTACCTTCAGAGCTGCCCAATAGATACCGGCCGTTTCCAGGACCCAAGCGGAGCTCCGGTCCGCAATCAGGAAGGAATTATGGTAGGTAAAGGGCTTTTCGTATCCGCAATTTCCACCCTGCCCATACTTCTCCAATAATCGTATCAACAGATGAACGGCTTCTTCGCTTGTCCTGCACCGTTCCAATGCGATACGCAGCATATCCATACCGATCAGGCTGTCCTTCCCGTGGGGTTCTTTTGTGAATACCGCCTCATTTCCGATGTTCAGGCCATATTCGTTGCTTCCCATCTCCGCTCCCCAGATCCAATAAGGCTTCAGCAGAAGCACCTCGTAGGTCTCTTCTGCCTGGTCGATTTCGATATAAGTACATTTTACCTTTGAGCCCTTCGGATATCTCCTTCGCGGTATCCGAATCATTACATGACATTCGTTGGGCTGCCGGTCACTGTTCTTGGCAAACAGAACATGCCCGTCTGCCGTGGAATTGCCCAATGCAACCATGGTATCGCACATTTTTGACGCCTCCGCCATATCCTTGCTTTCTGTCCTTTTATTGTATTTTAACATGACAGACAGAAGCCGTCAAACAGTATGGCCGGCATCTTCTATGAACATATTTTATTTTTGCAGCAGGTAATGGCTTACCAGATATAACACCGTCGGTCCTGAAGTATATTGCTTGATAGCGTGCTAAGAAGTGAATTCTACATGGTAAAGAGCTGAAATCAAATCAATTTAATGTCCAGCATGTATCTCGTGACATTTATCCGTCGCAATTCGGTATGATGCGGATAAATGCGGCGGGATTCGGTTAATCTATATCCATATCGTAACGAATAGAAAGCTTCATTCGCCAGACAGGAAAGAGGTGCAAAGTTGGACGAAGAAAAAGTAATTAATCGATTGAACTGGTTTTTTGCCCTGGAGGCATCCCAGGTTGACAGCTATGCAACCCAATCGAAAATCGTGAAAGACAGATATATCTCGTTGGCACTGGCCCGTTTCGCCTGTATCGAGCAAACACATGTGGACAATATATCCGGATTGATCCGAAGTCTGGGTTATGTTCCTACACAGACAAGGGATCTTATCTCCTCCTCCGTAGGCAAACTGATGGGAAGCATCACTCCCTCCACCGGACTGATCAATATGCTCAGAGTTGATGTGGCTGTGGAACAGAAAGCCAAAACGGATTATAAGAAATTCATTGATGAACTATCCGATAAAAAATTACTGAATACCCTTTGGAGCAACCTTGTCGACGAGGATCTGCACACGGCATGGATGAAGGAGCAAATCCGTTTTCTGACGATGGAAGAAGAAAAAAAGAAACTTCAGTTATGATGGAATTCCGCTCTTTTCTATACTGTTAGCTGCCGTTGGATCAGTCCGTTATCTGTCTACGGAAGATACCTTATGGCTTTTTCCTTGCTTTCGCCTTCCACCACTGGTACTGGATCGATCAGTCGGAAATTGATCAGCTTGACTTCTGTATCGATCTGATAGTTTTGGGACGCGGCCTGAGAAGTCAGCTTTACGCGGAAAACGTCCTGTTTTCCGTCGACCTTGGCAAAAAATGACCTCTCCTCTTCTATATCGGAGACCAATTCGGTTTCCTTTCGGTTTGCTCCGTCATATACGGACTGATAAACGGAGTTGTTCTGTATATAGAAATAATTGTAAGAGGATGATGCTTTTTCATCTATCATATCAGTAACGGACAAGATACGCAGTTCTTTAGCATACTTTACGTCTTCTAATATGGCATCTACGGTAAAACGGAGCTCTTCCTGTATTTCATATTGTTCATTGTCTATCTTGAATACCTTGTTTCCGAAGAGTAAAATGATATAAAGAACAATTGTCATCACTCCAACCAATGACAGGGCAATTATCAATTCCGCCAGAGTGATTCCTTTTCGGTTTTTCAGAATGTACTTCATGTAACATCTACCTCATGACATAGTAATCAATTTGGTTGAAAGGATTTTATCGTTATTGTCCCGGAGGGATTCATCGGTACTTCCGTTTTTATTTCCTGCCCTTCCACGGAAAACTCCGTGTTTCTGAACTTAAAGTTCAGCTTTTTCGGGATCTTGACAGAGTGATCGCCACTGTTATCGTAGAACATGTTTTCCGTACTCTCCCTGGCATCATAGATTCTGTCACTTCTTTGGCCGGAACGGGTGGTCAGAAGAAAGGAATTGGAAAGAATCGGTATAATTCCGATAGAGATAATTCCAATAATAGCAATCCCCAGTATTACTTCCAACAAAGTAAATCCCTTGCTCTGCCTTATGATATTTTCCATATGCTTTCCCCCGTTATTTCCATATGTCATAAACATAAAGCTCCTTGCTTCCGAATATCTCTTCTATGCTTTCGTCATCTTCCGGAACAGGCTCATATTTGATATAGCTGTTACCAGTTATCTTCAATTCCTTGGCTACAATGATTCCTTCCACCTTACCGCTTCCTTCAATGGTTACACTTGCTTCAGGGGCATATAATACTCTGACGAAAGCGCCCGCATCTCCGTCTATTCTGACCTCGTCGCCGCCTGTGACGATATGGCCGTTCATATAGCCGCTGTTGGCAATATGGATATTGGCAGATTGTCCATATATGGAAGCATTCATTTTGGCAGCACCGCCTGGCTTGAATTCGGATGCCTTAAAATATACCAGAACATCATCCGGGTCACCGTCTTTGTTTATGCTTCCGCTGTTTTCCAGCACAAAATCCCTGTCGCCGGTGCCGTCTATGAAAATATATAATATCCCGTTCCCGTTTCTGATTACGTTTATCTGCCCAGCACCAGTTACACGTAAATATTTTGTCCGGATAACCAGGTCATCGTCGCCTATTTCCATATTAAGTGTACTCTGTACTGTTATTCCGTCTTGATACCATCCGCTTTCCTTTATGGTATAAGGAGGCGATGGATTCCATCCGGCCACAAATTCATTCTCAATAACAGGCAAATCGTCCGGGTAAGCCGGGAAATCCGGTAATGTATGCGGAGAGGAACTTGTTTCCAGAGGTATTACATTTCCCTTGATTTTTTCACCATAATAGATGTTGTCTTTACTTATTGATGAGCCTGTCACAAGGACATCGCCATCGATAAATTGCCCGCCGCTGTTGTTGAATGAAATCTGTAGTGGATCCGTAAAGTCGGTCTCTACGGATCCATAGATTCTCGTACTTCCCTCAAACTGAATTTTTTCGCTTGCGTACAGCGCTTTATCCAGATTGGTGATGAATGATCTTGTTACTTTTTTGAGTGATAATGTCGCCGTTTCTTTTACCTTATCAACAAAACCGGTGGAAATGACATCCAGGCCTTGGGGAGTTTCGGCGATTCTTACGATAAAATATCCCGGATCCGCATCGTCAAGCCTTACTTCTTCACTCGGAATTTCTTTGATGTTATCGACAAACTCATTCAACTCTGTCTTGTTAAGAAGATTAGACTGACCGACAATATATTTGCCTACTGCCTCCGCTCCCGCTCTGGCCAGATAATAAGCCTGCGTCTTTTTATACTGGTGGATGGAATGTCTGTTATCCGCGGCACTGATAGTGATTGCAGTCAATCCCAGAATACTCAGGACGATAAAAACCATCAGGGCAAGAAGCAATACCGCCCCTCTGTTGTTCATGGATTTTTTTATGTACTTCATTTCATCACCGTCATCCGTTACAAAAACTGATTCGTTAAAAAATCAATGGAACATCCACCGTAAACGTAAAGAGAGTCGATCCTCTGGCATAGGGAAACGACTCCCCAATTTGCGAAAGCTGCAATAACTGAAACCAATAATTATGATTCCGCTACAAAAACTCATCCGCCGAAGCCGTGTTGCGAATCAGCAGCGACTTATCTTGCATTTTC
>ENA-UOOK01003736-UOOK01003736.1-fermentation-metagenome-genome-assembly--contig:-NODE-3736-length-17009-cov-19.226672_pt1 | contig 17009 bp, 16 predicted proteins | sample MGYA00245777_ERZ724023 | MGnify/ENA primary metagenome ERZ724023 (study PRJEB28704, sample SAMN03018312) | fermentation metagenome | biome: anthropogenic terrestrial biome; feature: soil...
CGACGCTCTTCCGATCTCTTCACCACTATTGATTATTTAACTACTTACCAGACTAACGAAAAGCAGCTAGTCCTGAATGATGAATTCGTCAAAGATAAGAGCCATTACATTCCTTACCCGCTTACTGAAAAAGGACAGGATGACTTCATAAAAGAATTCTTAGAAAAGTGCAGGAAGAACGGTATTGACGGAGTGTTCTACTGGGAACCTTTATGGATACCGGGCAAGAACATCTGCTGGACCAGTCTAGAAGGACAGCAATACATCAATGAAACCAGCAAGTCGACTCGTAATGAGTGGGCTAACCAAGCTCTCTACGATTATCAGGGTCAGGCACTAGCTGCCTTAAAGACCTTTAACAATAAATAGGAGGACTAAAAATTATGAAAAGAAGTTTATTGAAAGGCGTTAGTTTAACAGTCTTAGGTCTATCGTCATTAGTGGCTTTAGGAAGCTGTGGGACTTCTTCCTCATCTTCTGATATCAATATCACTATTTGGGAAGATGAATCCAACATCACGATGGTCAAAGAACTGACTGATGAATTCATCGGCAACTACAAGCAGACCTATAAATTAGCTGCTAATATCACTGTTACTTTTGTTTCTCAGTCCGAAAAGAGTGCTGTTGAGAAGATGAGCACTGTTTCTCCTACCGGAAACGGACCTGATATTGCTAGTATCACACATGATACTATCCCTAGTGCCGTCAAAGCCGGCTTAATCGATGAAGCTTACTATAAAGCCGATATCGAGAATCGCGATACTGAAGAAGCTGTTGGAGCTGTTACTTATAAGGACAAAGTCTACGGCTATCCTATCACGGCTGAACCCATGACTTTGATGTATGACAAAACTAAGTTAAGCGCTAGCGATGTTGTCTCCTTTGAATCCTTAAAGGCTAGTGGCAAGAAGATCGCCTGGGATATGCAGGTAGATGGCGCTTATTATGGCTATGCCTTAAATTCCGATTCCGTTCTCTTTGGCGATGATGGCAAGGACAATACCAAAGTTGATATTGGTACTACTCAGTCCTGTGCTAACTGGGCTAGCTTTATTTCCTCTTATGCTTCTGATTGTGTTGCCAGTATGACTCCTGAGACTTCTATTTCCCAGTTGTCTAATGGAACAGTGGCCGGAGTAATCTCTTCTCCTTTCCTTTATTCTTCTGTCATTGATGCTATCGGGGCTGAGAATGTCGGCTTAGCCGTCATCCCTTCAATTGGTGGAGTAACTTTACGTCCCTTTAGCGGATATAAATGCTATGCCGTCAGCAAGTATTCGAAGAATCCGGCCATTGCTCAGGCGTTAGCTGAATTCTTAACTAGCGATGATGCCCAGGCTGTCAGACTCAATGAAAAGTCTTATTTGCCTTGTGTTAAGGAATACACTTCCGATATGAATGATATCATCTCTAGCGATACCACAGGAAACTTACAGGTCTTTAAGGACTCTTTAGATAATTCCATCACTATGCCTAACATCGAAGAAATGTCTAACTTCTGGAAGCCGATGAATGCCGCCGTCAGTGAGTTAAGGGCTTTAAAGGGAACTACGGTCACTAGTGCTGATGTGAAGACTAAGTTTGATGCTGTTACTGAAAAGCTTAAGTAACTATAAAGAGAGGACAATATGAAAGAAGCCATCATACACGAGAAAAAGAATCGCCTTTATTTCTTTAAGCAGCCGTTCAAGCATTTTAATTCAACATTTAAAAATGCTCCTGCTTACCGTAAATTTACGATGCTTCTTAATTTTGCCTTACCAGGGAGGGGTAACCTTCTTATCGGATCAGTTGAGATAGGATTAGCAGTCCTAGCTGTCTTTATTGCTTTAGTGGTCGGAGAAGTCTATCTGGTTCAGGCCTTTATGGCTGGCACTATTGTTCTCTCAGCTGTTGATGCTACCGTTGATTTTGGTCTTCTTAATGTTTCTCTTATTGCTTTGTACTTCTCGGCTTTTAAGCTTAATGTCTCTTTAAACTACAAGCTTAATAATGGCTTGGATGCTCCTAAGTCAGTGATTGCCAAGTTCTTTAAGAACTGGATTAATGGCCTTAAAGTTTTCTGGCAGAATTGGTCTTATCAATATCAAGTCTCAAAGAAAAAAGAAAGAATCATGCTGATTACTTCTTTCTTCTTAATGGGTATTCCTTTGATTGTCTATAAGGAATACGTCAAAGGAATTCTCTTCCTTCTGGTTCAGGTTCTAGTCACTTCTTTCTTGGTGGCTAGAGGAGTAGCGGATATTGAAAATTTCTTCATTCTTTCCAACAATCAGTCGTTGAATGGTGTTCCTCTTCTTTATGGAATCATTGCTATCTTATTCGTCATCTTCTTAATCGCTATGTATATCTTAAACTACAAAGCTGTTGTTGAAACTATAACGAGAATCAATGGCAAGAAGCAGGTTGAGACTTATCGAAGAGATCTTCATGATTTAGCCAATAATAAATTTTATATTTCTAGCCTTATTGTTCCGGTTATCGGTACTGTTGCTTTCACTATTATTCCTCTGATTTTCATGATTCTGATTGCCTTCACTAACTATTCTTTAGTTACGGCTCCTGGCTATAGCAATACTAACGCTAGCACTAATACTTTCCTAGATTGGGCAGGGTTCTCAACTTTCAAGAGAGTCTTCACTGAGGGCGCTAACTTATAGGATCTGCTTAGTGTCTTTTCCTGGACCATGATCTGGGCCACAGTTGCTACATTTTCTTGCTATTTCGGTGGATTATTCTTAGCTATGCTGCTTAATAAGCAATGCATCAAAGGTAAGATTGTCTATCGTTCTTTGTTCGTGGTCGCTATGGCAATGCCTCAGTTTGTCTCACTTCTAACGATGAGGACTATCTTTGATACTTATGGTCCCTTGAATTCCTTATTAATAAACTTAGGGATCATCTCTGAGAATTATGAGTTCTGGATGAATGAATTCAGTGCCAAGATGCTGATTCTCTTCATCAATATGTGGGTAGGTATTCCTTACTACATGCTTCTTATGAGCGGACTCTTAATCAATATCCCCAAAGACTACTATGAAGCGGCTACTATTGATGGAGCCAGCAAGTGGCAGCAATTCAAACGCATTACTTTCCCGAATATTCTTTATATGACTACTCCTTTATTGATCACTTCCTTTGTAAGCAATATCAATAACTTCAATGTCATCTACTTCTTAACTAATGGCGGAACCATTGCTAATGGTATCTCCAATACTGCCTATAAGACCGATATCCTGATCACCTGGCTTTATACCTTAACTATGAAGAAATACGACTACAACTTCGGTGCCGCTATCGGTATTGTGATGTTCATTATCTCTGCTACCATTTCCTTGATTGTCTTTAGGAAATCCAAAGCTTATAGCAGTGAGGAGGAGTATCAGTAATTATGGAAAACTTTCAATCATTAAAAAGAAGAAAACGTCTCAACCCTTCCTCTATCAGAAGAAAAATAATCTGGGATGCCATCTGGTCCAATGCTTTAGTTATCCTTCTTGTTCTTGTCTGGATGATACCGGTCTTCTGGATTATTGCTTCTTCCTTCTCCGCTGATAAAGGCTATTCTTCACCAACCTTCTTCCCTACTAGCTACACTCTCAATAACTATAAGACCTTATTCACTGAAACAGAGTTTCCGACCTGGCTTCTTAATACCTTCATCATTGCCTTATGCAATACCGTCTTAACTACCTTCTTTACTTTAGTTACGGCCTATTGTTTATCCCGATTCAGATTCAATAGTCGCAAGTTCATGATCAATGTCTCTTTGATCTTAGGCATGTTCCCTGGCTTTATGTCTATGGTAGCTGTCTACTTCATTCTCAATATGCTAAACCTCATCAACAGTTACTTGGCACTATTAGTCTATTATGTCTGTGGAGCCGGATTAGGGTTCTTTGTCTCCAAAGGCTACTTTGATACCATACCTAAAGATATCGATGAAGCCGCTAGACTTGATGGAGCTAATCAGTTTGCTACTTTCTTGAGGATCTTTCTACCTTTAGCAAAGCCGATTCTTATCTACACTGCCTTGATGGCCTTTATGGCACCTTGGGCTGATTACATCCTGGCTAGCTTAATCTTAACCGATGATTCTGCTAAGACGGTGGCTGTTGGACTTTACTCCTGGATGGATCCGACTAAGATTAATACTTACTTTGGAAAGTTTGCAGCTGGTAGCTGCATAGTCGCTATTCCGATAGTAGGCCTATATATCTCTTTGCAGAAGTGCTTTATTGCTGGTATCTCATCCGGTGCTGTGAAGGGCTAAAGCAAAATGAAAACTAAATTAATTATCGGTTTTTCATTGGCTAATTTTCTTCTATTAAGCTCTTGTAATTTATTCTCATCTAGTTATGAAAGCTCACAAATATCTTCCTCTAGCCAAGAAACAACTTCTTCATCAGTAGAAGAGCCATTGCTTATCAACGATATTGATACTTATGTCTATGGTGATGAAATCAAAGTTAAAGACAACATTCAGACTCCTAACATTACTGATTACACTTTGAGCTTTGAAGGCAACAATATCAGAATCGATGATGATTCCATTGTTGGTCTTAAAGCCTGAACGGTTACGTATGTCACTTTGACTAATTCCGATGGCAGAAAAGGAACATTTGAAGTCACTGTCATCAATAGAAGCTATACCTCCAAACATAAGAGTGCCGAATCAGAAGAGGGTTGGCTCAATGATGTCAGTGTCGATGCTATCGATGGACTTAAAACTACTTCTGACTTTGTTAATGGCATGGATATCTCCTCTTCGGCCTATCTATATGAAAAAGGAGCCAAGTTCTATAACGCTGAAGGCTATGAAGAATCACTCTTCTATCTTCTAAAAGATAATGGAGTCAACTATGTAAGACTAAGGCTCTGGAATGACCCAAAGGATGGAGACTACCTCTATGGAGGCGGAAACTGCGACTTAACCAGAGCCAAATGGATGGCTAAAGAAGCCACCAGTGCTGGACTTAAGTATCTACTCGATTTCCATTACTCTGATTACTGGGCTGATCCTTCTGATCAAATTGTTCCTAAGGCTTGGGAAAGCTATACGACTGTTGATCAGTTCTCAACTGCTATCTATGATTACACCAAAGAGACTCTTATGGAACTTAAGAGCCTAGATGCCCTTCCTGCTATGGTTCAGATAGGCAACGAAACTAGAGATGGCATGCTGCTTTCTCTTCCGGGAGAGGGAAGCGGATACGCTGAGGATAAGAGAGCTCTTTCTTCTTCGTTATCAGGAAGCCTAAAAACTAACTTTAAAACTTATCTTAAATCCGGTATCAAAGCAGTCAATGATGTCGATTCTAATATTAAGACGATGGTTCATTATGTGAAGAACTTTGCTGATCCTAGCACTATTGTTTCTTTCTATCAGAATTTAAGTGATGTCAATTATGACATTATCGGCTTAAGCGCTTATAGCTACTGGCACTTCTCTACTATCTATGTTCTTACTTCCGGTCTTCAAGCAATAAGTGCTGCCTTCCCTGATAAGAAAATTGTCTTAGCTGAAACTAGTTATGGCTTCACATACGAGCTTGATTCTAATGCTAACAATTCCTTCACAAGCACTAATGAGACGATTAAGCCAGTTACTGGCTATCCTTGCTCAATTCAAGGACAGGCCAAGATGTATAGGGATACTCTTAATGCTATTCATTCAATTAGCAATGGTTATGGAGCCTTCTACTGGGAAGGAGCCTGGCTTCCTCTTGCCGGCTGTGGCTGGGGTGATTCAACTACTTTGTCTAGTTGGTCGAATCAGGCCTTCTTCTCTTATAACGGTAAGGCGCTTGGCAGTTTAGCAGTTTTCAATAAGGTCTATTCAGCAAATCATAATTAAAGCAAATATAAAGGAGGTTATAATTATGAAAACACGTAAAATGACGGTTACTCTTACTTCCATCGCTGCTCTTTGTCTATTAGGTGTGGGATTAGTTAGCTGCGGAAACAAGACTTCTTCTTCCTCTCCGGCTGCTTCAACTTCAACTTCAACTACTGTTGCCGAGAAGATTTTGACCGTTACTGCCGCTGACACCAAAGTCTATGTCGGAGCCAGCATTACTCTTACCGTAAAATGCTCAGGCAAGAATGTCAGTGATACTTTAGCTTTTGCCTCTTCTGATGAGACTAAGGCTACTGTCACTTCAGCTGGTGTAGTTACTGGTGTGGCAGCCGGCAGTGTTGATATCACCGTCTCTGCTACTGGCTATACTAGCGGAAAGATCACTTTGACTATTGCTGCTACTACTGAGGATGTCACTTTTACAGTAACTCCTGCTTTTGCTTCAACTTCCGTCGTTACTGCTTTTGAAGACGGCAAGGCTTTATGGATTGCTAGTGCTGCCTTTGGAACTGATACCGCCTGGGGATACAAAGTCTTAACAAAGAATGCTGATTCTACTTGGTCCATTACCTTAAAGGACTGCGAATTTGATCAGACTTTGTCTTATAATATCTATTATGATGATGCCACAACCTTTGGCTGGAGAAATGTCAATACTGAAAGTGTTGATGATGCTGCTAGAACCTATACCTTCGTAGAAGGAACTACTGCTGTAGCTCTTGCTGCTACTTTCGATGTTCCTACTACAGTTGCTTCTGTTACCGTAAAGATTTCAGGATTTACCTTCGTTGATGGAACTTCCTTATTGAAAACCACTTATGTTGGTATGTGGGATTCTATCGATGGCAGTAGTGTTCTTTTAAGCAGAAACGATAATTCCACCACTGATGATTACACCGATGATTACTTCACTTATACTTTATCCAATGTCGGTATTGGTACTTCTACATTAAAGATTACTCCTTATGTCGCTCTTGCTGATAATTCCAGTCAGCTTTGGAACTCTTCAATCGAAAATGTCTTCTATCCGATTACTGCCGATACCACTGAAGTCGATATCACTGGATTTACCTTTGCCGCTCAGCCGGTTGCTCCTACTGGAACCTTGACTGCTACTTTTAATGTCACCTTCACCAATTTGCCTTCTGGCCACGGAGATGTTCAGATTGTCAATGGTGCAAACTGGAATGTTATGACTGCTGTTGATGCTGATGCCGGTACTTATACCTATACTACTGCTGCTAGTTTAGCCGAAGGAGATGTCTATTCCTTATATGTCTATACTTGGGCTACTAATGACTACAAGATGTATGCCGATACCTCTTCTACTTTGTTCTCCTTCACTATGGGAAGCACTAATGTCACTATCACTTTTACTGGTGACTTCTCCACTCTTATCGGTGCTATTGTTGTTGCCTAACAATTAGGGATTAATTAGGGAGCTGCCCGATAAAGCAGCTCCCTATTCTTAAAGGAGTAAACACATGTTCAATTTATTCAAGAATTTCAAGAAGGATAAGAAAGAAAGCAAGAATTCCGATGAGAAGGCTCTTGAAGAAGAAAAGGAAGAAAAGCTTCTTGAGAAGAAAAGAGAGCTTGTCCATAGGGACATGCTGAAACAGGAAGAGGAAAACCGCAAGAAGTAAAAAATAGCTCCGAAAGGCTATGCCATTTCTCTTTGCCATATCAATAAAATCTATCCTAATCATGTTCAGGCCGTCTTTGATTTCAATCTTGATATCAAAGAAAAGGAATTCATTGTTTTAGTCGGTCCTTCTGGCTGTGGTAAATCTACTACTTTAAGAATGATTGCTGGATTAGAGGATATTACGGCAGGTGACTTATACATCAATGGCATGTATGCCAATGACTTAGAGCCTAAAAATCGTAAAGTGGCTATGGTTTTCCAGTCCTATGCTTTATATCCGCATATGACTATCTACGAAAACATGGCTTTCGGGCTTGAAATGCAGCATCTTCCAAAGCAAGAAATTGATGATCGAGTCATGAAGGCAGCTAAGATCCTTGAGATTGATGAATACTTAGATAGAAAGCCTAATGCTTTATCTGGCGGTCAAAGACAGAGAGTCGCCTTAGGTCGAGCTATTGTAAAGGATGCCAAGGTCTTCTTAATGGATGAGCCGCTTTCTAACCTTGATGCTAAATTAAGAGTCCAGATGAGAGCCGAGATTGTTAAGCTTCACCGCTCTATTGGTGCTACTACTATCTATGTCACTCATGATCAGACTGAAGCTATGACGATGGCTACTAGAATTGTGGTTATGGAGAAGGGCGTTATTCAGCAGATTGGAACGCCTAAGGAAATCTATAATCATCCGGCTAACCTTTTTGTATCTACCTTTATTGGTGCGCCAGGCATAAATATCTTCCCAGTCATCTACCGTAACGGACAAGTCACTTTTGCAAACAATCATGTCTTAAATCTAAGCCAGCAGAATATCGAAGACTTAAACAAATACTACGATAAGAAATTAGTAGACTTAAAAGCAGTTCAGATGCTTCTAGGCACTAGAATTTCTAAACTAAAAGCTGATCCTGCTCAGGCGGATCAAGTCGAAGTCTTAGAAAATGATGAAAAGAAGAACGCTAAGCTTATTGAACACTATCAAAGTATTAAAGATACTAATTCCGCAAACCTGAATTTTGGTATCCGTCCTGAAGATATCGCTCAAGACAATAACTCTCAGCTAGTAATTAACAAGAGTGAACCCTTTGATGCCAAAATCAGCATCAGTGAACTATTAGGCAATGAATACCATGTTCATTCAGAAATCGGTGATACTCTGTTTGTCGCCAAGTTCTCTGCTAATCAGGATGTCTTCTCCGATGAAGACATCAAGATGATCTTCAATATGGATAAAATTCATCTCTTTGATGAATTGTCTACTGAAAGAATCTTCTAATACAAGTAAATTAAAATGGCTACTTGATTTAATCCAATAGCCATCTTTTTTATTTAAGAAGAACTACTTCATATCATCTAAGTATTTTTGCTCGATACAGGGCTTCTTGCAGCAAGCACAGTTCATCTCACAGGTCTTGGTCTTAAACTTACCGCCTGGAAGAGTGGCTTTAACTAACTCATCATGGTTGCCCTTAGCTAGTTTCTTAACTTTCTTCAAACCAAGCTTTAAGGCTTTGGTGATTCTTGTTCCATAGTCAGGGTCAGCCCAAGAGCAATGGACCGCATGATGGTATTTGATGTTTTCGGAGCAAGGTGCGATATTTCTAGCAGTGTTTCCAATTAAGGCTTCTTTTTCGGTTTCATTCATGATGCGGTATAAGTCGCCTCCTGAATGATAGCAGTCATCGGTAGGATCACTTGCTGGATCATATCTCCACATAGCGTCTTCTATTGGAAGCGGAGGCTCCATAACTTCAGGAGTGGCTGTCCAATAGCCTTTACTATTAGGAGCATAGGCAGGAGCTCTTCCATAGTTGCCATCGGTTCTCATATAGCCATCACGGTGATAGTCTTTGACGACTGCATGCTTAGCTTGGTTGACAGGAATCTGATTATAGTTAACACCTAGACGGTATCTTTGAGCATCGCCATAGACGAATAGTCTTCCTTGGAGGAATTTATCAGGGGAGAAACCAATTCCAGGAACGACATGGGCAGGAGTGAAAGTTGCCTGCTCAACTTCAGCAAAATAGTTATCCGGCCATCTATCAAGGACTAGTTCTCCGACTTCAATCAAAGGATAGTCTTTATGTCTCCAAATCTTAGTTATAACAAAAGGATTCTCATAATGCTTCTTAGCCTGATCTTCAGTCATGACCTGGATATACATCTTCCATTTAGGGAAGTTCTTTTCTTTGATGGCATGGAAAAAATCTCGGCAAAGCTTTCTCGATCGCTGGCACACTGCATAGCGGCTTCTTTATCGGTAAGGTTCTTGATTCCCTGTTCAGTTTTGAAATGGAACTTTACCCAGACGCTTTCATTCTTGGCGTTGTACATACTGTAGGTATGTTCACCGAAGAAGTTCATATGCCTGAAGCCATCAGGTATGTCTCTGTCTGACATAACAATCGTGGTTTGATGGAAACATTCAGCAAGAAGCGTCCAGAAGTCCCAGTTGTTCTCAGCTGATCTCATACCAGTGTAGGGATCACGTTTGACGGCTCTGTTTAAATCAGCAAAATGCCGGACATCTCTAATAAAGAAAGTAGGGGTATTGTTTCCGACTAGGTCCCAGTTGCCTTCTTCGGTATAGAACTTTACGGCTACACCTCTAATATCTCTTTCGGCATCAGCTGCTCCTCTTTCGCCGGCAACAGTTGAGAATCTGATAAAGAGGCCGGTTTTCTTTCCGACTTTACTGAATAAAGCCGCTTTCGTGTATTTAGTGATATCTTTTGTGACAGTAAAGTGACCATAAGCTCCCCAGCCTTTAGCATGCATTCTTCTTTCAGGGATGACTTCACAATCAAAATGAGCCATTTTTTCTAAAAGCCAGACATCCTGCATCATCAACGGGCCTCTTGGTCCGGCAGTTAAGGAGTGGTCGTTATTTCCAACTGGAGCCCCGCCTTCGTTAGTTAGAATCTTATCTTTTTTCTTTTTGGAACTTGTCATAGTTCCTTCTTTTTTAAAGGAAAAATCGGGACTTATAGATACAAACAATTAATTCCCTATATGGCAATATTATTAGATAACTAGTTAATTAAGTCCAAAGATATGACTACATTAATTCTTTCTATTGCTTTTTCATAACAGAATCACTTATTTGCTTAGATTTTCTTTTTCTTTGAGGGTTTTATTCCTTCTCTCAAAAGTCACAAAGATCAACCCTACGACCATGATGGATAAAGCTATATAGAAAGTGAAATAAGGTGTCTCTTTAAAGATAATAAAAGATAAGGCGGTTCCTAAAAAGGGAGCCAAAGCATAACAAGAACTGGTTTTACTGGCCCCCAAAGATCTTTGAGCTAAGACATAGAAGAAGACACTTAATCCATAGGAGCCAAATCCTAGGAGCAAAGCATAGAAAGCATAAAGCCAGTTAGAAATTCTTTGACCGATGATTAAAGCAATGATGATATCAATGATTCCTGAAAATAGTCCTTTGATGATGACAATCTGGAAAGGATTCTTGCTTGAAATAGCCTTAGTACAGTTGTTCTCTAATCCATAGCTAAGACTAGCCCCTAATGCTAATAAGGAATAAAGGGAGAAGGAAACTCCTTCTTTGAAATCAAAAGAGAGAAGAATACTTGCTAGGGTGATAAGACCGATTCCTATCCAAAGAGATGGACCAATCTTCTCTTTGAAGAGGAAAAGAGCAAACAAGGAAGTAGCGACTATTTCGAAGTTACTTAATAAAGAGACACTTGAAGGAGAACATTTTTCCACGGCAAAAAGCAACATAACTGAAGCAATTACATCAAGAAGCAGCATCAAAAGCAGGTATTTGATATCAGGCTTTTCTAAGCCGGCCTCTTCTTTACCTTCTTTTGTTAATCTACTAAAAGGATAAAGAAGGCTCATTCCACATCCGGCTCCAAGATAAAGAAGCCCTGCTAGCATGGTAGAGGGAAGCTCTATTAACAAGAGCTTTGAGATGGGGATACTGAGGCTATAGAAGATTGCGGCAAGGATAGCAAAGAAAATGGCAGTTTTGTTTTTCATTTTTGGTCTTTTCTTTCAGGTAGCAAACCTTTAAAATATTAATGAACAAAGTGTTCATTAACTCAATTATAAAGAAATCTCTATTTCAAGGAAGAACGCTTAACTGGTATTTGTCAGTTATCAAACAATGAAGGCTTTTGTTGTTCATTAAAGGAGCACTTATGGATCGAAGAGAAATCAAAACTAAGGCAAGCATCTATGCAGCTTTTAATACTCTCTTACTAAAAAAGAGTTTTTCCCAGATTACTATTCAGAACATTATCGATAAAGCCAATATCGGAAGAAGTACTTTCTATTCTCATTTTGAGACAAAGGAAGACTTATTAGATTCCGTCTGTAAGGATTTCTATGAGCATATCATGGAGGAACATAAGGGAAAAGAAAAGACTCATGACTTTTCTCATTCAATCAATGATTTGCAAAATTTCGCCTGCCATATTCTTTATCACATAAGAGATTCCTCTTTCTCAATTGGTGGATTAATCCAAGGAGACACTTCAAATTACTTCTATGATGGCTTGCAGAAAGCCTTTCATTCTTGGTGTTTAACTAATCTCAAGCCCACCAAAAAAATACCAGAGGAATTATCTCTGGCATTTATCTCTGGAAATTTAGTCACAATCTGTAAATGGTGGGTTAAGAACGAATATAAAGAAACTCCAGAAAGAGCTTCTTTATATTATTTAGATTCAATCAAAGATTGTTTATAAAGTAAAAGTTGTTTTATCTTTAAAGATTAGTCTTTAAGAAGCTTCTTAATTGTATCTACTTCATCTAGCTTTTCCCATGGTAAATCAATATCTGGTCTACCAAAATGGCCATAGGCGGCTAAGTCACGATATTTAAAAGTTGGATACCTAAGATTGAATTTCTTAATAATGGCTCCCGGCCTGCAGTCAAAGACTTTATTTATGACATCTAAGATTTTCTCATCGCTGTAATTCGAAGTCTTAAAAGTGGATATATTAATAGATAAGGGTTCAGCCTTGCCAATTGCATAGCTTAATTGGATTTCCATCCTCTTTGCTACACCGGCCGCCACTAAATTCTTGGCTATATATCTAGCCATATAGGCTCCACTTCTATCGACTTTAGAAGGATCCTTCCCTGAGAATGATCCGCCGCCATGACGGGCACTTCCGCCATAGGTATCGACAATAATCTTTCTTCCGGTTAATCCAGTATCGCCAGCCGGCCCACCGATAACAAATTTACCGGTAGGATTAATTAAGACTTTGAAGTCAGTATTCATTCCAAAATCTAAAGCGACTTTCTTCATGATCTTCTCATGAATGAAAGACTTGAATTCTTTTTCATCATAGTCAGGATCATGCTGGCAGGACATGAGGATAGTATCAATTCTTATCGGGTTAGAAGAATAGTCGATAGTGACCTGAGATTTCATATCAGGACGGCTATATTTAAAGACACCTTCTTTTCTTAATTTAGTAGCGTATCTTACAAGTTTGTGGGCCATAGTGATAGGTAAAGGCATATAGCCTTCAGTCTCATCAGTGGCATAACCAAACATGATTCCTTGATCACCGGCGCCTTCTTCAAGATAATTCTTCTTTTCTACTCCCTGCCTGATATCAGAAGACTGATCCTGAATCATATTAAGGATCTTTAAGGTTTTATAGTTAAAGCCTAATTCATCTTTGTCATAGCCGATGTCTTTAATGACGGCCCTGGCAATGTTTTCATAATCAATAGTGGCGTTAGTATGGACTTCTCCTCCGATTAGAAGGAACTGCTTAGTGACAAAGCATTCTACGGCTACATAGGCTTGATGATCCTTAGCTAGAACAGCATCAAGGATAGCATCTGCCACTTGATCGCAGATCTTGTCTGGATGGCCTTCGCTTACGGACTCGCTTGTAAAAAGAATCTTAGAATCGGACATATCTAATACTTCTCCTTTCATTTCGGGCATTAAAAAAAGCCCTCCACATTTATGGAAGGCTCATTTGGCTTCCAGCTTATCGCTCAAGGCGTGGTACCTTGCTATCAGAGAGCACTTACTCAATAATGAGAGTTGCTACTAGGTTCTTTCACTGACTCTACCTAGTTCTTGATAAGTACGGAGATAGTATAAGACAAAAAACTCAATAATCAAGTTGTATGCTTTAGGGTTTTGGAAGTTGCTAGGGATAGATATTCTTCTAGATAAAAAGAATCATGGTTCTTTGATCAATCGATTTTAAAATTTGCTAAGCGTTCCGGTAAAAGGAGAACTGCTTTTCTAAAAGTTGTAAAATATTGATAAGTTTGGAGGTCTCTTATGTCTGAAGAGTGCAAAACGCCGAAGAAAAAGAAGAAAAGAAAGATTTTAAAGATTGTTCTTATTGTCTTAGCCGTGATTATTGTTGTTCCTTTATCGTTTGTCGGTATTACTACGATCAAATGCAAGACTTATTCTGATCCGGTCAGTAAAGATAAGACTATTGCTAACAATACCGGTTTAGTTCAGCAGGAAGGAGCATCCTTATATGATAAGAACGGTAAACGTCTTATCCTTAAAGGAGTTAACTGTGGCGCCTGCTTAGTATCAGAAGGCTGGCTAGTCCCTTATAGTGCTGGAGAAAAGCTAGATGAAGATGGCAATATTGTTTATGATTCTAATAATATCCCTCAGTATCCGGTGTTACCTCAGGAGACTGCCTATAAAGCTTTACAGGATAATCCTAATTTAACTAGTGAGCAAAGAAGTTCTTTAATCGATAACTATCGTGCTAATTGGTTCTCTGACTATGATTTCAAAGTCGTTAAGAATGACTTAGGCTATAACGCTATTAGACTTCCTTTCTATTGGAGAGATATCCTGAACTATGATGAAACAAATAAGACCTTTTCAAGAAAGAGTGAGACGGAAGCCTTCTCTTACTTTGACTGGTTCTTAAATGAATGCAAAACCAATAATCTTTATTTGATTCTTGATCTTCATGGAGTACCAGGAAGCCAAAACGGCTATGAGCATTCCGGCTTGATGCAGAAAGCTGAGTTCTGGTCTAATGAGAGCTACATTAATGCTGCTGTTGATATCTGGGACTATATCTCTTCCTATTACACTAATACTCAGAAAGACTTAGGCAAGTATATAGCCACTTATGATCTACTAAACGAGCCTTGCTCTAACCCCGATGATCAGAATGCCGGAACTACTCAAGCCGCTTATCCTATTATGGATAAGATTTATAAAGCCATTAGAAACAACAACGATAATCATGTCATCACCATTGAAGGGGTCTGGGACTTCTCAAACTACATATCACCTGATGAATATTCCTGGAAGAACATTCAGTATGAAGCTCACATCTATAATTGGAATCATTTTCCTACTTGGCTCTTCTTAGACTATTACGAAATGAAAGGCTGGGGGCATTATCAGAATGATGTTCCTTACTCAATCGGAGAATTCACTTGCTTCGATAATGAAAGCGATTGGAAGGAAACATTAGGCTGGTTTGATAAGAGAGGCTATTCCTATCAGTTATGGAACTATAAGACCAGTACTGATGGCTATTGGACTACTACTTGGTCAATCTATACTGAGAAGCTTAATCTTCAGAATGGCAACGGTAAAAGAGTCAATCTAAAGACAGCTACTTATTATGATTTAATCGATATGGGCAATAAGACTAATACTAATAATTGCACAACCTCAAACACTTATGGCTATGTGAGAAGATACCAAGGATTAGAATAGTAATGTGTTTTTTAGACATTTATTTGAAATAAAGGCTTTTTCGGTTGCTTTAACTTCTAAAAAGACCTATAAAATCATTTCTAAATGTGGTGATTTGTGCTTAATTTAATGAGGTTAATCATTTTAAAAAGATTAATTCTATCAAAGGGTAATCTATGAACAAAAAAATAATTTTGGTTTGCTTACTTTCTTTTACGGCGTCACTTGTTGGATGCAATGATAAGGTTTCATCTTCTTCTTCAAAAACTGATATATCTAGTTCTATTTCTAGTTCTAATTCTGCTTCTAATTCTCTTTCATCCTCTTCTTCATGGATTTCTTCTTCAAGTCCTATTATCACTTACACCATCACTTGGCGAAATTATGATGGTACTCTTTTAGAAAGCGATGAAGTCGAAGAAGGAAAGCTTCCTTCATATTCAAAAGGAACTCCTACTAAAGAAAGCAGCAAAGATACTGATTATGAATTTCTAAGTTGGAGCCCAACTGTCGTAGTTGCTTCTTCTGATGCCACTTATGTAGCCACCTATTCCGAAAGTGAAAGAGAATACACTATTGTCTTTGAAAATTTCGATGGCACTAAGCTTTAAGAAGAGCATTTGACATATGGTGATAATCCTTACTACCATCATGACTATCCTACTAGGCCAGCTGATTCTCAGTATGAGTATGAATTCAATGGTTGGTCACCTGAATTAACTGTAGTAACAAGCGATGCTACTTATGTAGCTACCTATTCAAGTGAGAAACTTGGAATGAAATATTCCTTCTCTGATGGCAGCTATACCGTTACTGGCTATGTCGGAGATTTAGTTAACTTAGTCGTTCCGGATACTTATGATGATGGCACTAACGGAGTCGGTAATGTCGTTGCGATTAAAGACCATGCTTTCTGGATGAACGATACTTTAAAGACTGTCACTTTAGGTAAGAATGTTACATCTATTGGCAATGAAACCTTTAGAGCCTGTACTTCTTTAGAGACAGTCAGTTTAAATGAAGGCCTAACTATCATTGATGATTCTGGTTTTAATGGCTGCACATCATTAAAAAGCATTACTCTTCCTACGAGCTTAACTACTCTTGGGAGTTCCTCTTTCTATAAATGCACTTCCTTGACTTCAATGAATATCCCTAAGAATGTCACTAGTATTCATGTGGCTGCTTTTGGTTACTGTAATGCTATTAATGGTATTACGGTTGATAGTGATAATACCAAGTATTCATCGAGTGATGGAATTCTATTAAGCAAGAATCAGACTTCTTTGATATGGTTCCCGGGAATTAAAACCGGATCATTTAAAATCCCTAGCAGTATTAACTATATCAGCGTAGGAGCTTTCTTTGGCTGTTCGCTTTCTTCAATTATTATTCCGACTACGACTTGGTCTATGCCACCCAGTGCTTTCCAAGATTGCCATAACTTAAATATTTTCTTAGAGTATGAATCTATTCCTAGTGGATTCAATAAGGAATGGAATACTGATGGCGGTACAGCTTATTGGTATAGTGAGACTTCTAATACTGATGGTTCCCATTGGCATTATGTCAACGAGATTCCGACTATCTGGACTGCTTAATTTCAGATAGCTTTGTCATTTAGATTGATTGCCTAGCAATATGAGAATTGCTAGGCTTTTTAAGTTGAGGGTGCTATATTCTCTTTTAGGTGAATACTCTCTTAAAGGAGCTAAACATGACTGAAAGAATCAAACTTAAGAATCTTATCCCTCTCTTTATCTTCATGTTCTTTATTGCTTTAATAATTGGCTTAATGCCACTAG